>ERZ761607.717-NODE-717-length-51452-cov-31.346577_pt1 | contig 51452 bp, 42 predicted proteins | sample MGYA00511164_ERZ761607 | MGnify/ENA primary metagenome ERZ761607 (study PRJEB28899, sample SAMN02445080) | bioreactor sludge metagenome | biome: EBPR sludge | place: Australia: Brisbane, Thorneside Wastewater Treatment Plant | collected 2011-06-22 ...
GAACTATTTTTTTACCGCAGAATCATCCGATTTGCAAAAATGTCCAGTAGTATGTTACTCCCTACCAATAAAATGAGGTGATCTACTTGTGGAATCGTGTTATTCATATAGATAATGATTGAGAATTAAACAGCCTTCTCACACCTCACACATAAAGTGTCCTATAACCTTTAACAGTTGCCAATTCATGCCGTTCATATCCATCCTGTTGCTGTCCGCCCAAGCCCGCGTTTTCTAAGGAGCGAGATAAGCAGATGAAATAGGGTAAATGCCGCACCGCATGTCTGATCGGGGCTACATCAGAGGAAAATGTATCGGCAGGTTGCAGGTTGTTTTCCAGTAAAGCCGAGGCATTTAACACATAAGACCTTGGAATCGCTGAATAATGAGCTAAACGCTTTGATTGAGGTGGAGGTGCTGGTTCAAAAAACACACCATACGGATATTGGGGACATAATACACAGCCTTCGTGTTTTTGTTTTCGGGTGAGGCGAGCCATACGTTGGAATGGCGTACCCCAAGCACCCCGTAACGTGGAGGTGACAAAGGGACGCAAATGCATGGGCGTCAGGCATTGGATCTTAAAAGGAAAGACCCCAAAACTGAGCGTAGGGAGCGGAGTCATATATAGGCTGCTGAAGAAATTAAACCTTGTCGTGAAGATAGGTTGAGGATTGGAGATTTACAAGTTTTTGTATTTACAGAATAGTGAAGCACTAAGTTCAATATAAAATAATACTTAGGTTATTTTATGTAAAAGGTTTGGCAGATTTGGAGGATGTTTTTTCGCCCAAATCGTTCAGCCGGAAAAGGATTTCTTGCATGGTTTTGTTAGGGAAAATCGGCTTTTATCTAAAACCCAATCGTTTTCTCCAAATGGGATAAGTAAGGGTAAGCCTTTTTTGAAACAAACCTTTAGATGCTGTTCATGATGGCCTATCAGCTAAATAATTGGGATTGGGTATGACGGATAGAGGCCTGTTCAATATGCCATTTCGATTGGAATAGAAAGATCGGACGGTTCTTATGTTGAAATTGTGGAACCTGTCTGCGGAATGAAAAAGACTGAAAAGAATCCATCTGGTTAAAGACCTTACATGTAAGGATATGTGTAAAAGATCGGTGGTATTAGTCCGTTTTTGCAGATTTTAAGGATTGGAAGGGCCAGGCTGAAGAGGCTTTGGCATGGACGTACACAGATGCTGGCAATAGGGGGCGCCATTGATAGATCAGAGCATAGGAAGATTTGATACGTTTTAATTGCAAGAGGGGTTGTACATTGGGATCTTTCCGCCACTCGGCATTTAAGTCGGATACTTCCCGTGAAACTTCCTGAACAGACGTCCAAGTTTTGGTGCGTTCTTTCATCCGGAAGGCTTGGGAAAGGGCTTTAAATTGGGCTGATAGTTGCGCCAGAAACGCTTCGGTAATGACCAGATGGTGTTGTGGATGTTGTAAAGAGGCTTCCCAAAACAGCATGGCTGCCATACCCAAGCGCGGAGAAAGCGTTTGTTCAAAGAGTGTTGTGCCTGCTGCATTTTGCCCAACGACGAATACGTTTTTGGTTTCCGGGGTTATATGCAGGCTGTGTAAGTGGCTATCCGGATGGGTTATGATGCCGTCTTGATGCAGGAGCCAGCGTGTGTGCCTGCCATCTCGGTACATATTGCCGTACCGTTCCCGAATGATGGAATTGAGATGTGGGAAGGGTACATAAACTACTTCGATGTGGGCATCTGCCGTAGCGGGTGTCGGATAAAAAAAATCGTGATTATTCTCGTAATGTGAAGGTTGAAGCAGAACGTGAATCAGTTGATCTATGGGGCGTGCATACACACTCATGGCCGACATTAAATGTGCGGACATCGTTTTGCGTCCACCAGCCAGTGAAGCAAAAACCGGTGTTTCGGCATCTGCTTCATGCATCACTTTTTGTACCGTCTGATAACATAATTCGGCAAACTGCTGATCATCCACCTTGTTCCGGATATCGAATGGCAAGGACGATTGTCCTTCTGGCACCAAAATGCGGGGTTCCGGTAAAGGCAGTCCGAGCGTGGTGGAAAGATGCTTCCACCGCTTGCCTATGTTGGCAAGATAGACAGGTTCCGGCGTGCGCGGATCCGGATCTTTAACCCGTTTGCCTAATAACAAGGCTTTGGCATGTGCTGCTCCGCGTGCAGTAGTCAGTAAATAAACCGATACAGGACGTAAACCGCGCTGTGCCAAGGCCCAAACGGCTTCGGTAATGACTTGTGGTGTTACACCAAGCAAGGCGATAAGGTGATACGTTTGCATGGATGGGATGTGGGATAGTGGATTAGAAACGAAGAGACTGCTTTGGTCCTTATTGCGGCAGTTTTGTTTTATACTTCGGGGCACCTTGCGTTTGGTATAGTGCTGGGGCTGTTTTGGCTTCTTAGGATCCGTCTGATGCGTTTTGATCGGTACTCAAATTCTTTTAAAATAGAAGTTCTTTTGCCTTCTGAAAGCCTTTGACTGTTTTCCATGATCCGATGACTTTGTTTTATTTCCTAACGCTTTTTTTTGCTCAAATTGACTTCTAATTTTCTGTACCATAAAACTCTTTTTCTTACGGAGAAGATAATAATTATTTATTTCCTATTCAAGTTTATTTGTATCAAAATAATGATAGAATATTTGACTCTCTTTTTTATTTAATAAAGAATAAAGATTCGGTTTGTTTTTGTATTTAGGTGGACTAAAAACACATTAATACGGGATTGGCCTTCATAGAGATCAACCCCGTATGCTGTGCCAAAATGTTTCATGACAGGTTTAGGCTATGGCAAACTGTTCGTCGGTGCCATGAAATTCAATTAAGGATCGGGATGAAGGCCGGAAACTAAGAACAGGACATGGGGCAAATTGAATAAGCCTTTCTGTCATACTTTGGGTGAAGCCCAATCCCTCTTGACGGTATTCATGCGTGCCGATCACAATTAGGTCATGCTGATAACGGGTGAGGTATTGTAGGGTCGCCGGAACCAAGTCACCAAAGAGTGGTGCGGTATGACAGGTTACTCTTGGGCCAGATGCTGCGTGTAGGAATTCAACCAATTTAGGGGTTTGAGTCGCTTGTGGGTGGGTGGCATCATATTGCCGCTCCCACTTAGAATGCTGGGTTGGTGGACCACTCATTGGTTCAACATGAAATGCCGTGATCTCGCCCCCCATCCGTTCGGCAATGGCTCTTGCAATACGTACAGCCTGTTTGGATCGGTCCGAAAAATCAATCGGAACCAGAATTTGCTGAATAGACTGGCTATTGTATAAATGTTGATTGCCTACGCGCAGCGTTAGAATCGGGCAAGGCGCGTGACGAACAAGGTTTTTTGCTACACTTCCCAAAACCTCCATTGCAAAGCCTGTTCGGACATGGGTATTTAATGCAATTAGATCAATCAGGTGGGTTTCGGCATAGGTTATGAGTGCTTGGGTAATATCGGTGGCTTCCAAGACTTCGATCCTTAGCCTGAAACCTTCTTGAATGACTTGTTGGGTCAAACTTTCCCAAGGAGCCATAAATGCGGGCGGAATGCTATCTCGGATTTCGTGCCCCGAATAGGTCCTTTGGGAAACGGATGCAACCGAGGGAGCAGGGTTCATCTGAACAACATGGACAAGATGCACCTCCTGAATGCCCAATTTGCGGGCTACACCCAGACTCCATGAGGCAGCCACATAAGACATTTCAGAAAACTCGATAGGGAGGAGTAATTTTCGGGCGTACAGCATGGCAGTCGGTATTTTGGATGATAGAAGGAGTTGGGGTCTGCTGAATAAATAACTTATGCGGGGGGTGGTTGCTCGGACAGGGCGTCTTCGACGAGCAGTGGGCTAATATGTTTGCCAAATGACTTAAGGGTGAGAACCGGAATGGTGGCACTCCGTAAAACTTTTTCCGTGATACTTCCCATTAGAAAATGCGCCAGCCCCGTCAGCCCATGTGTTGGAATCACAATCAGGTCTGCATCAATAGTCGAAGCAAAGGTGGGGATTTCTTTTTCGGGTTTACCAAACCGTATCGCCCGATTTACCTGAACAGACGGTCCTTCGGCTTCCTCGATAAACTTAGTCAGCAGGCGGTACACCTTAGAACGCAGGGCTTCTTTGCTTTTGTTGTATTTCCAATATGGGTCATAGAAAGGTGGAAGCCCTTCTTCGTTCACCACATGGAGCAGGTTGATGGTCGCTCCATGACGAGAGGCCAAATGGCGGGAAACCTTAAATGCCATTTTAGCGTGTTTAGACAAGTCGGTAGGTACCACAATCCGTCGGATCAATGCGGGTTTTACCAAATTTTTGTCTGGCCGTATGGTTAATACCGGACATGGGGCTTCCCGGACGACCTTTTCGGCGACACTGCCCATCAAGAGGCGGTTAAAGCCTTTACGGCCATGTGTGCCCATTACCACTAAGTCTATTTGCTGTTCTTCGGTGTAACGAATCAGGGCATTGGCTACATCCCAGTCGTATAAAATGGCTTGATGCACTTCGAAGTCATCTGTCTGCAAGTCTTGTACTAACCGATTTAGATAGACTTCAGATCCTTCACGCAAAACGGGTAGGTCTGATACAGGAAGGGTAGCTTGGAGTAATGGTTCTAATGAGCCAACAGGAGGATTGAGCGGCAATACATGTACCAAATGGATTTGCCGTATTCCATACTCTTGGGCAAAAGCACGTGCAAAAGGAACCAGATCATAAGAGGCATCCGTCCGATCTACCGGAATCATTAATTTGGCTTTCGTCAACATGATTTTGGGGATTTAAAAGGTCAAAATCGTAACGACACGGTGATTAGGCTTCGGCAATACTTGTTTTCTTGCGGGCGTGTTTAAATCGGATACGGTCTCCTTGTTTAAAGGTGAGTACAGGACAGGGCGCACGTCGAACCAATTCCTCTGCGGTGCTGCCGTAGTGGAAAAGCCCGTCTCCGGAACGTCCACGGGTGGACATCAGAATCAGGTCTTGGGGATACGCCTCTAAATAAATTTGCGAAGCTTCTACGGGGTCTCCATACATCAATGCGGTCTGTAGGCGCACTTTAGGCCCGCCAGCATAACGGATAAAAGCTTCTAATTTATGAATTTGCCGAACGTCCGGATTTTTATCATTGTAGGCTTTCTCCCACGGGGAGGCGGGTAGATCGGAGTGTTCCGTGCGGGCTATTACGTTTAAGGCCGTTAGTCCTGCATCCGTCCGTTGTGCATATTCTCGTGCCACCCGAAGGGCTTCAGCCGAACGTTCCGAAAAGTCTAAAGGAACCAGAATTTTTCGTACATCTCGGTATGATTTTTCGGCTAAGTCGGCACGGAGAGTTAGTACAGGACAAGGGGCATATTCAATTAAGCCATCTGCCACACTTCCCAGAAGCCGGTGTGCAATCCCAGTGCGGCCATGAGTAGCCATTACAACCAAATCAATCTGATGGGTTTGGGCATATTTGACCAATGGGGTGGTAATGGAATCTGACTGTAACATTCCCGGTACAAAAGCATAGCCCGCCGATTCGACTTGGTGCTGTAGCCTATGCCACGTTTCTTGCCATTCTTCAGGAAGATTTTGTAGATGATGTTGTGGATCCTGGACATCCAAAACATCCGTGTATAAATCATTGGCGGGACCAAGAACCAGTATATGAATTAGATGGATTTCTTCGGCCTCAAGTTCTTTTCCAAAAGCGAGTGCGTACTCTGCTGCGGCAACCGATGCTGGAGAAAAATCAAGGGGAATCAGGATTCGTTTAATATGGAGCATGGTTATACAGGGGTTAGGGTGTGGAAAATCTAAGCACTTGCCGCCAAAAACGGGGCATTTATTACGCCTGCGTGAACGTCGGTAGCTTTCACTACAAGCATGGGAACCGAGGCTTGACGCATCACGCCCTCGGTAACACTGCCCATCATCAAACGTTCAATACCACTTAGGCCGTGAGAGGACATGACAATAAGGTCGGTTCTCGACCGGGTGGCCGTCGTAAGGATTTGATGAACCGGATCGCCAAACAAAATATCAAGGTCATATTGGGTGTCGGGACCATAAGTGTCATGGATAAAACCTTCTAATCGTTGGAAAAGCGACATGCGAATACGATCCCGTGCAAATTGATATTCCCAATTATGGACTTGAGGAGCCAAATAGCCCGCTGATTGGGTTGCCACATTAAGGACCATAAGCCGGGAATGTGATAGTTCGTGTGCCAATTCTTTGGCAACTGTAAGTGCTGCACGGGCATAACCGGAAAAATCAACGGGAACAAGAATGCGCTGCGGGTTGGAAAAAGGCAGTTGTTCCGAATTCCGCAACGGAACCATCATAACGTTAACACCGCCCTTCCTCAACAAGAATTTCAGGATTTGTTGTTCTTCTGTTAGACGTTCTTTTCCTTTACCGGAAGTAATCATGACCACCATATCGGGTTGTAACCGCATGGTTGCTTTTAAGATAGATTCAGAAGGATATGCAGTAGGGATTACTTCTATAGACACCCGCATACCACTTGTTTCGAGAGCGTGTTTTGCTTCGCTTAGGCGACGCCCAGGTTCCTCATTTAACCATGCTGACTGATTATCAGACAGGTCGTCTAAATCGGTAAATGCGGCTTTCGCACTGCCCAGCACCGACGTCCGGGGCAGATAAATTAAATGCAGGGAGGTGCTATTGAGCATCTTCCCAACAGAACCAGCCACCTCCGCCAAAGAGCGGGCATCGTTGATATCTGTAAGCGGAATTAAAATTTGATGTGCGGAGAGCATTGCGGTTTTGGATATAATGAACGGTTTTTCCTCTCATTTGAAATTATAAAAAACGACCAATACAATGGTGTGGGTAATGCCTTGTGCATACTTGCCCACTTCATTAGTAGTAGGATGTAGGGCAATTAGGGCAAGATTGTAAGGGAATTGCCTACATAGAATTAAAGTATCATCAACTTATTTTAAAACAGGTAATACAATAGCGGTTTTCATTTTGGGGTTTTCATGCAAATATGGCTCTTCAGCACCACGTCTGCGTTTATTGAACAGGTTGAAAAAAGTCTTGGTTCATCCGCCGATGAGTTGAAGGTAATCTCTAGATTGCCTTCTTATGCTGCTTTGGAAGGTGCCCCACCCGACATTCTGATTGTAGAAATCCCGAACTCCCAAGCGGCAGAAGGAATTATCCGACAGGCTAAGACGCTCAGGCCCGTCGTGATGTTGGGCATCTTGCCACCCGATACCGATCCAGTACTCGTCAATCTGGTAGAGTTTGGACTGGATGCCTTCCTGATAAAGCCTACAACCGAGAATATGCTGCGGGTAAAACTGAAGAAAATCCTTCACTTACGCAGACTTAAGGAAGTTCAATTAGATCGTGAACGGTTGGTAAAAGAACATCTCCGGTTTTACAATACGCTGCCTTTAGGCATTTTTGAGCTTTCGGTACAGGACGAGATATTGTGGTGTAATACGGTGGCCGAGAAAATGTTTGGCTATCCCAAAGAAGAGTTAAACGGACATTCAATACAGACCATTATTCCGAACCTTTCGGCGCCCTCCGTCCGCCGTACCTTTGAATTCAGGGGAGACGAAATGATGGGCCACCATAAATCTGGTAGCGAGATCATTGTTTCAGTCTCTTGTTCCGAGGCTTCCATCGGAACACCGGGTACGAGCCGGGTGCTATTGGTAGAAAATGTTTCATCACAGCGGCATACCGAGGCAGCCTTGTATGATATGGAGGCACGTGCCAATGCCATTCTTGAATCTACGATCAGTGGGATCATTACCATAGATGATCATGGCCATATCGAGACCTTTAATCCGGCTGCAGCCAAAATATTTGGTTACCAGCCCGAAGAGGTGATTGGTAAAAATATCCGCATGTTAATGCCTGATCCATATAAACGCGAGCATGATTTATACCTAAATAATTATCATTCTACAGGTGTCCGAAAAATTATCGGTATTGGTCGTGAAGTACAGGGTCTCCGAAAAGATGGATCAGTTTTCCCGATGGATCTGGCCGTGAATGAAGTGGTTCTCAAAAACCGGCGGATTTATAGCGGCATTGTGCGTGATATAACCAAACAACGCCAACTGGAAAAGGAAATTCTGCAAATCAGTGAGCAAGAGCGCCGAAACATTGGACAAGATCTCCATGATGGACTAGGTCAGATGTTAACGGCCCTCAGTTTGATGGCAGATAACTTGGCCATGAAACTGGAGCGTGAAAAAAACCCGCTTGCAAACGAAGCACAGAAAATTGTCCGCCATTTAGAAGAAGCGGATACGTTTGCCCGATTTTTGGCGCGGGGTTTAGTGCCCGTCCAACTCGAAGCCTATGGGCTGGCCTCGGCACTCGAACGTCTTTGCCATCAGGCTGAACAGATTTTTAGGATAAAGTGCTTTTTTGAGGTGTTCGGAGAATATGATACCTATACCGATCCCAGCGCTATACACCTGTATCGCATTGTGCAGGAAGCAATCAGTAATGCGGTCAAACATGGGAAAGCCTCGCAGGTACATGTGGAATTGGCTGTTGGAAGTGACCAACTCCGGTTGCGCATCAAAGACAATGGTACCGGATTTTTTCCTGCACTAAACAAGCCAAGAGGCATGGGGGTTCACATTATGAACTACCGTGCGCGACTCATTGGTGGAACCTTGGATATCCGAAATTCCTCGAAAGGCGGAACCATCATCACCTGTACACAACCCCTTGGAACAGGTCTTTTGCACTTAGAATAAAACCATCACCCCCAAAAAATATTCGTATGTATAATCTATTTATTGTTGATGACCATCCGCTGATGCGTGAAGGATTGGCCATGATTTTAGAAAGTCAACCGGATTTTAACATTGTCGCAATGGCGGGAAGTGCTGAGGAGGCGATGGAGATTATTGATAAGCACCATATAGATTTGTTGATTGTGGACATCTCGTTACCGGGAATGAGTGGACTCGAATTGGTGAAGCATATGTCTGCCCTGAAGCCAACCCTCAAAATGTTGGTGATGTCTCGGCACGATGAACAATTGTACGCGGAGCGCGTCATTAGGAGTGGCGCAAAGGGGTATGTGATGAAAGTGGAAGCCAGAAAAGTGATTATCGAGGCCATCCGGAAGATTCTGGGCGGAGGAATCTATATCAGTGATGCCATAAATGAACGCTTGATTCAAAGTATGATGCCCGGCAGGCGTCCTATTGGCCAGTCTCCGCTGGAAATCCTCAGCGATCGCGAGTTGGAAATCTTTGAGATGACCGGGCGCGGCTATAAGTCGGGTGAAATTGCAGAACGTTTGCATATATCACCGAAAACCGTAGAATCGTATCGTACCCGGATTAAAGATAAATTGGGCCTTACTTCTGCCGCCGAGTTAATGAAACACGCCGTGCAATGGGTGGAATCTTCGGAATAATTTTTTTGGGATTATGGAGTGTGAGCAGTATCAAAAGTTTTTCCGGCGTCTGGTATAAGATATATACCTTCTTCCTATCCATCCTTCTAAACGAATACTCCGATGAGAAAAATTTGGATTTTATCCTTTGCTGTGCTTGGGATGATCGCCTCGGCTCTATTAATAGGTGGCCTTACGCCTCCTACTGCCCACGCCGGGCCACAAACCATTTCTAAAATTTTCTGGGTCAAAGGGTGTGCCATTACCATCAAAATGGAAAATAAGTCCACAGCAAACATCCTGGTGAGTACGCCTTTTAGCAAAGTAAAAATCAAAAATGGTTTATGGGCGCGAGTCTGGCCCGGTTATGTGGACTCTTTTAATGTGCCTGCTAAAGGAAATATTACAGAAAGTTCTTCCTTAGACTTGGGTTGCGACATAGACCGCCAATACAAATTTCGTTTTTGGAGAACGAAAGATGGAGTAACCAGTAATTTGTATCACTACTACCCCTCGGAAGATGGTTTTACACGAAAAACAACCATTGATTTAGGTAATATCGGTCGCTTTTTTGACTAAAGCGGATGTTCATTTCGATGCATCTTAGATTCCGTGAGGTCTTTGCCTATCGTTGAGAAAAGCTCTATAGAAGCGACCCATAATAGAACCCGTAGGGGTGAGATTACAATAGAAAACTTTCGTTCTTCGATTGAACTTTGGTATTGAAAACCTGCCCGAACACAAAACCCAAAACCGTTATTCTGCAATCGTAGCGACCGACAATACTAACATTGAGCGACAGAAATGATATTTCAAAAACATATACAAAAAATGCTTGACAACTTCATATGCAATAAAGGCCCAAAATCTAATGGTAAGCCATCATTTAATCAGACCGCTTACCATCCGCTCGGCTTTTGTGGCTTCCAATCTTGTTGTCCGTAGGTATATTGCCTCATTTGTTGCAAATAGGTATCGCGAGCACCTTGCGATGCACCCGTATTGACAGGCGTAATATACACCGGATATTGTTGCGCTTGTCTGACCCAAGCTTGACGGTCCAACTCGCGTTGTCGCTCCCATTCTTGATTTCTTTGTATATCCAGACGTCTTCGTTCTGCTTCTCGTGCAACTTCCGCATTGATCAAGTCAATGTTTTTCTGGCGCTGTTCAAGGAGTTGTAAACGCAAGTTCGGGTCTTGAGCTTGATTGGCAAAACCTGCCATTCTTTCCGCTGAAATACTTTTTGGGTTTTGTTTCGCAAACGCCAATATGTATTTCAAATAATAATCACCACCGAGTTTGCTGCCATAACGATACAAATCATCAAGAGCTACGGCACGATTAAATGCCGCGATATTGACAGCGCGTTCTTGTGCCAATTGCGCTTGAAACGCGGCAATTTCTTGTGCTATTTTTTCTTGCCATGCCGCGACTGCTTGTTGGTTTGTAATTTGTCGGTTGCGATAGAACGTTTCTAAGCTATTCAATAACGCACTCTCGCTTGTGGCATTTTGTACCAACGGCGTAAGCGGAAATACATCCATTTTTGCACGCTCTGCACGGTCGAAATTGTGTTTTGGATCGAAGCAGTAAAACTCATAGGATTCCCATTTTCCTTCTAAGGTCTGTGCCAACACAAGCTCTTTGCCGCCCAATTCAGTCGGACGAGATTTGAGTGCATTTCCGTAAAGCGTGTTCCAATCGCGTGTAACCCAATCGTATTCTGCGATTTTGATGCTCTTCCAAAGCGGTGGCGAAATATAATCAACTCCTAATGTTGCCCAACCATAAGCAAATCCAGTTTCAGTTTTATATTGGACAAACCAAATGGGTGTACGATTTTTGACATCCTCATTCGGTACGATATAAAATTTACTTTTCGGAAAAATAAAGCCCACGATATTTTCATCACCTTTGAAAAAGCTCAGTTCTTTTGTCATGGGTAGATAAAGCGGCGCTTCTTTTTTCTCATCCTGATTAATTTGAACAGCTACGACTTCGGTTTTCTTGATGTTTCGAGGCAGTTCAAAACGTACCAAATTTGGTAAAAGAGGTCCTAACAATCTGCCCTCATAATCGGTTACGGCAAATACATCTATGCCATTAGGATCTGAAATCTCTGTAATTAATCCATTACCTTGTTCTTGTGGAACATATCGTACATTATTCAACCTTCCTGTAACATTACCTCCTTCATTCAAAAATTCAAAAGCAGGCAAAAGCCCATCTTTTGCAGGACGATACCGCATTCCTAATTGTGGTAATCCATCATTGAGCGCATAACTTCCGTCAGAAGCGATTACGCCATAAGCTGACTTGAAGCGCTTGTCCAGAATCGGATTGTGTATAAAAAAAATGCGGATATAGGAACTTCTACGGGGTCTTAGAGGACGTAATTTGTTACTTTTTTTCTCAATGGCGAGGAAACTCCAATAAGTTTCACCGCGATTCAGGAACGCAACTGTTTTGGGGAATACGCGAATTGCTTCAAAATCAAACTTCGGCTCCAAAATCCGTGTGGTCTTATCTGTCGAAACCAAGCCCCAAGATTTTTTTCCGTTTACTTCTATTTCAGTGATCGAAACAGAGATTTCATGTAGAAAAAAAGTATAGATTTGTGTGTTATTTTCACGTTCGCCGACCAATATCTCTCCTCTTTTCAAAACAGACGGTTGCGCCCAAATAGATATATTGGATGTACAAACAATCAAAATAAAAAAGATATGTTTCATCTGCATATAATTGTGTGGATGACTTATGCCTTTTTTAAACGCAACAAATGTTGAAAAAGATGCATGTTTGCAAAATTTTGTGAAGCGATGCAAAAAAGCGACGCAATTTGTGCATTAGGTTCTGATTCATTGGATTTCAGAGATGATATATTGAGGCAATCAAATTTATAATTTGGTGATGAAATTTTTATGTAGCTGGTTAGTCTGATATTTATTTGCTTCAGGTTGTTGAAAGGTTTATTTTCGTGATTCAAATGAAGTTTCCTAACGGCATCTCAAGTTGCCACTGGGTTATCCGTGAATTGCTAGCTACTACTTGAAGGCTTCAAACCTCAATTGGAGGGTTGTGTTAAGTATTTGCACGGTACCAGTTTTTCAGACCTTTGAAAAGCATATAAATGTATTCATTCAAAAATACATATCAAAGTAGGCAAAGAAACGGGTGAAATAGTACATATAGAACGACTAAATAATACATTAAGGCAAAGAATCAGTTGACTGGTTGGTAGAACCATGTGTTTCTCGAAAAAAGAATAGGCTCATTTTACACTTTTTGCGTTTCATTACGACATAGAAGCCATCACCTAAAATTTATCACTACCAAGAAAATGAAGAATCTAATCATCGAAATATTTGATCAAGAATTTTCAGAAACGATCTTATCTATAAGTGAAATCACTGGCCTCGGTAGTGTCAATAGGGTATTTGAAATACATGGGAGAAGAGGAGAATACATAATTCGCTTAAATACAAACGAGAAAAAGCTTGAATACCAGAAAGAAAATTGGTGCATTTCTAAGATTAGAGATTTAGGAATTCCAACACCTAAAGTGTTGAGTTTTGGATTAGTCAAAAATATTTCATTTATGGTGCAAGAAAAGGTGAAGGGAATAAATGGTGTTAAGTGTAATCGAACAAAAAGAAAAGAAATTTGGAGAAATCTTGGTAAGTATGCTAAAATTTTTCAACAAGTAAAAAGGATTGAAGAAAATGAAGTCGAAGAAAATGAGTTTCATAAAAATTGGAAGAGCTGCCTTGAGTATAATATTGCGGAATTAAATGAAGAAGATAGCCTTGTTAAAAAAAAGATATTTAGTATTACTGAACATACAAAAATAAGAATGGCACTATCAAGTATTGCGTCCATAGATTTTAAAGTTGGTTTAGTTCATGGTGATTTGTGTCCAAGAAATGTAATTATTAATGATGACATTATCTATCTTTTAGATTGGGGTACTGCTGAAATAAATGTAGTTCCTCATACAGAGATAGGGATACTCTTATTATCAGAAGAAGCATCAAAAGTTGATATTAATTATTTTTTGAAAGGGCTTGGATTACCTCCCAATAAGTATATGGCAATTGAGCACGAACTAAAAATCTTAAACCTTTTGCACCGATTAGATAAATACAGGTGGGCAGAAGGTCATGGAATATCAAGTATTGAAGGTTATACAGAAAAGATAAAGAAAGCATTTGATCAGATCAATAAAAAATACTGACAACAATGTATAGCCACCTATGCTATCGAACCTACAAGTCCAACACAGCCGCAAACAACACAGAATTGAACGCTTGGGAATAAACCTGACAAATACAGCACACTTATGCGGTCGGTTGGTAATAGGCTGGAGTAAGCGCTTGTAATGGGTGAAAGTGCTCATATTGAACGATTAAATCACACAGAGAGGTACAAAGAATCGGTTGGCGGGGCTGCACAATATTGCCTTTCTTGAAAAGAACTATATGCTCGGTTTGCATTTCAATAACAATTTAGAAGTTATGAATGTAAAGTTTGTCACTACCAAATTTTGTTTTTGGAGAACGAAAGATGGGGTGGTAACCAGTAATTTGTATCGCTATTACTCTTCAGAAGATGGTTTTGCACTAAAAAACATTGATTTAGGTAATATCGAAGGATTTTTTGACTAAAACGGATGTTCATTGTGCTGTAGAAGACTATTCATCGGATTAATGATGTATCCACAGTACATTTCTGGGGATTGCGAAACGGTCAAAGGTTGCGTATCTTAAAAGGCTTTTTAGCCAATGTAACTGAATGCCTTTTCTATCCCCCCAAAAATACCGTCAAATTTGTGTACTCCTGCTGCTGGTAAGCATGGGTGCTCCAATAGGAGTGCCGTTTGCTGTTGCAGGACAGAGCGCCCAACAACGGGTGCAGTGGCTCTCTGCGGAACTCAATCCAGAGGGGAAAAACCTTATCAAGGACGCAATTTCGGCATCAGTTTCCTTGTATCCTGCAAATACAGACGAGTTTTTGTTGGGCTTTATACGTGCCATTCGTAAAACAGATGCCACGGTATGGCTACCCGATCTGAATTTTTCCCAGTCGGATGAGCTTCTTCTGATTCAACTGAAGGCACGCTTATTTGGCTTTTCGTTGCAGCCACCACCTATTCAGGCTTCGCTTACGGATGCAGGATCGGTTAAATTCCTTTCTTTTCCTCGAACGTTGCCCGCCATCTTGCCGGAATCGGTAAAGTCATTACATGCGACGGAAATTGGGGAAGATCCTACTTACTCTGCACTTTCTCTACCCAACTCTTTTCTGTTGGATGCCCACGACGTGTGCCCTATGGGGCCATAGTCTTTTTGTGACCTGTTTCAAGTAAGTATCCTTTGTGGATTGCACGTTTATGGGATGACTATTGTCAGTCCTGTTCAATCTTTGTATTTATTCTATTTATAAACCCATAAATAATAAACCCTTATGAAAGGTGGTTTTAGGCTATATGCGACTATCGGTCTTCTCGTAATCGCATTATTTTATCTAATCTATCCCACAACAAAAAATGAGCGCCCACTGAATCTGGGCCTCGACCTGCAAGGTGGGATGCAGGTAACGCTGGAAGTGGGCTTGGAGGCCCTTGTTCGGGACTTGGCAACCGACCGCGATGAGCAATTTGATAAGGTGCTCAAAGCTGCCGGGGCGAATGCCAGAACCAGTGATGTGGATGTCATCGCTACTTTTGTTCAGGAGTTTGAAAAACGGGATGCGAATGTGCGTCTGTCTCGGTATTTTCGTAATACCGACGAAGGCATCACCCGCAAATCTACCAATGCCGAAATACAAACCTATCTGAACGCACAAGCAGACAAGGCCATGGATGCCGCGATCAAAATTGTACGTGATCGGGTGGACCGATTTGGGGTGGCCGAACCTTCTATTGTGAAGCAAGGGACTCGCCGTATTTCGGTCGAGTTACCGGGTGTAGCGAATGCAGACCGGGTACGGAAGTTGCTTCGTGGAACCGCACAGTTGCAGTTTCACCTGATGGCGGAGCAAAATGAGGTAGCAGCTTCCCTCGAAAAAATTGTGGCATTCTATCGCGACGGAGGAAAAAACACGCCTGCGGATACCTCTAAGGCCGCAAAGGCGGATACTACCAAAAAAGAAACACCAAAAGCCGATAATTCTAAAAATCCATTATTGGCCATCTTTACCCCAGTTGGGGGGACTGCTTTTGGGGTTGCAGCAAGAAAAGACACTGCTAAGGTAGCCGAGATGTTCCGGCGCCCGGAAGTACGGGCCATGATGCCCGCTGGCGTCGTACCGATGTGGGCCGTGCAACCGAGTGGCGAACCCGGAAAAGAAGTGTATAACTATCTGGCAGTTCGCTCAAAAGTGGAACTAAAAGGAGACTATATCACCAACGCCGATACCCAGTTCGATCAGTTCACCAATGCCCCGGAAGTCTCCCTCACTATGGACAGCGAAGGAGCCGGCATTTGGTCACGCCTTACGGGGGCCAATGTAGGCAAACAGGTTGCGATTACGATGGACAATGTGGTGTACTCCTACCCGGTGATTAACGAGAAAATACCAGGTGGTCGTACCTCCATTAATGGTATGGGTAATGTAGAGGAAGCAAAAGACTTGGTCACCGTTCTACAATCTGGCTCGTTGCCTGCACCAGTGACCATTGTTCAGGAACGGACGGTTGGGCCAAGCTTAGGGGCTGCTTCGATTGAGGCTGGGAAGTGGTCGCTCATCATCAGTTTTTTGGTGATCGGGATATTCATGATGTTCTATTATCGTTTAGGGGGGGTATTTGCGGTGATTGCGCTGATGCTGAATGTCGTATTTCTTTTTGGCATTCTGGCCTCTTTTAGTGCAACCCTCACCTTACCCGGGATTGCGGGTATCGTGTTGACGATGGGGATGGCTGTGGATGCCAATGTTCTGGTGTTTGAACGGATTAGGGAAGAGTTGGATCATGGGAAAGGCTATAAAGTGGCCGTCCATGACGGATACGCAAAAGCGTTATCGGCCATCTTAGACTCCAATATCACCACATTCTTGTCTGCAGCGATCTTATACTCCTTCGGGATTGGCCCCATTAAGGGTTTTGCGGTAACGCTGATGGCAGGTATTGCAACCACTTTGTTTACTGCCCTCGTGGTAACGCGGATGTTCTCAGAGTGGTACACCGGAGATGGAAAGCGCACCGTCTCCTATGGTTGATCTGTCTCTTTATGTTGTTCAAAAGAGCAACCTTACAATTTTTTGACCCAAAGATTTAAATTTCATGAGAATTCTACATAACTTAGATTTTGATTTTATGGCATATCGGAAACAAGCGTACATTTTTTCGCTGATTCTGACGGGGATTGCCATTTTTTCGTTGGTCTTTCGCGGATTAGCCGTTGGTATTGACTTTAAAGGCGGAAAGGAAATGGTTATCGGGGTTTCCGGTACGGTGGATGTGAACCGGATTAAGGCGACATTGGCTCCGGTATTGGGTTCCGAAGTAGAGGTGAAGGCCTACGGAGGTTCGGATATTCTGGTACGTTCGGCTGCAACCGAGGGCAATGCTTCTCAAGAGGCGGCCACCCTTGCAGCCATCAATAAATTGTATCCCGCCGCAAAAGCGAAAATGGTTGGGTCGGACGTAGTTGGGCCACGCTTTGCCGAAGACATGCGCCAAGCGGGCATTTATTCGGTGGTAGCGGCACTCATCATGATTTTTGTCTATATCCTGATACGCTTTTATTCTTATGGTGGTTGGCAATTTGGAGTAGGGGCCTTGGTGGCAACCTTTCATGATGTGACCATTACCTTGGGGCTTTTCTCGCTCTTGAATGGTATCTTACCGATTCCACTTCAGATAGACCAAACCATTATTGCCGCTTTTCTGACCATTGTGGGGTATTCTGTAAACGACACCGTAATTGTATTTGATCGGGTACGGGAATACATGCACGACCTTAAAAGCGAAACCTTCTATAATATCATGAATAAGGCAATGAACAGCACGCTCAGCCGGACAATTATCACTTCTATGACAACCTTGTTCTCGGCCATCGTATTGTTCCTCTTTGGTGGGGAAACCATTCGCGGTTTTGCTTTTGCCATGAGTGTTGGCATTCTTTTTGGGACTTATTCCTCGGTTTATGTTGCCTCTGCTATGGTTTTAGATTTAAAACTACGTAAGAGTGCAAAATAATATATAGTCTTTTAGGCTATTGTCTTTCGCCGGAAGTAGTCTTTCTGAGAAGGCTTCTTCCGGCATTTGTACTATTTATTTTAGACTTAAGCCATCTTAAAATGACTATTTTAACCTTTTTAATGCTTGGCGCAGGTCTGATACTTTTAGTGTTTGGGGCCGACTATTTGGTAAAAGGTGCTTCTAATCTTGCACTGTCTCTCGGTGTTTCTCCAATTGTTATTGGGCTAACCATTGTGGCCTATGGAACGAGTATGCCGGAGTTTACCGTCAGCACCATGGCCGCCTATGCCGGATCTGCAGACATTAGCATTGGGAATGTGGTAGGAAGCAATATCTTCAACGTATTATTTATTCTGGGCGTTTCCGCCCTGATTTCACCGCTCATTGTTCATACCCAATTGATCCGAATAGATGTTCCCGTGATGATAGGGGCTTCGCTGCTGTTATTTGCGCTGGGGGTGGATGGTTTACTGGGTAAAATAGACGCTTTGGTCTTAACGGCAGGGGCGATCGGATACACATGGTTTCAGATATACCAGAGTCGCAAAGAAAAAAATAGCACATTGGGATCGGAGATAGAGGCAGAATTCCCGAAAGCACAACAAGGTTCTCTTTGGGTAAACATTGGTTGGATTATTGCGGGTCTGGTTTTGCTCATTATTGGCTCAAACTGGCTCGTCTCTTCGGCAACAGATATTGCACGTTTCCTTGGCGCCTCCGAGTTGGTGATTGGCCTGACTATTGTGGCTATTGGAACTTCCTTACCAGAGGTTGCTACCTCGGTGGCGGCCACCCTTAAAGGCGAACGTGATATTGCAGTAGGAAATGTTATTGGAAGCAATATTTTCAATATTCTTTCTGTATTGGGGCTATCAGGGTTGGTGTCGCCGCACGGCATACGCATTTCTGATGCTGCACTTGCTTTTGATATTCCTGTCATGGTAGCTGTTGCAATCGCGTGTTTTCCAATCTTCTTTGCAGGCAAAACCATTACCCGTGTGCGGGGAGCACTGTTCTTGCTGTATTATGTAGCCTATACCCTTTACCTGATTTTGGCAACCGGGCCGGAAAATGATATGCTTGGCTCTTTTCAAGCCGCCATGTGGTACTTTGCCCTACCTTTGACCGGCTTAATGCTCATTTGGCTCATGATCGGTGGTGTTCGTCAACAGAACAAGCAGCAAGCCGATAATGGTTAAATTCTCTTAACCGAAAACAAACAAAGTGGGCACAACCTATTTATTAGAATCTCCGTATGTTAGGTCTTTAACGCATATTGAATATGGAACTAAAAATTGAAAAACAAGCAAAGGGAACCGTTATTTACTTAAACGGTCCTGCTATGGGTGGGCCGGATGGCGCTCGCTTAAACGAAATGTTGCATACGTTGCTGGATGAAGGCGAACAACGGGTTGTAGCAGATCTTGCCGATGTTTCTTTTATGAACTCCAGCGGCTTGGGAATGCTCATCAGTGGTATGATTACCATGCGTAATGGCGGAGGCGATCTAAGGCTTTGTAGGGTGCCAGATAAAATTCGCAATCTGATCAATCTAACAAAACTAAATTCGGTATTCATTAGTTTTGATACTTTAGAGGAAGCCCTGTCCTGAGATACGGATGAACTGAAATTTTACAGTTAGGCTCGTCTAAAAAGTTGTATCTTATATAAAGCATCGCGGGGCGTAATTCCGTGGTGCTTTTTTTATTTTTTTTAGTCACTTCCAAATCATGATTATATGCCTGTTTCGGTAGTTATTGGCGCACAGTGGGGCGACGAAGGAAAGGGAAAATTGGTGGACTTGCTCAGTAAAGAGTGTCAAATTGTGGCGCGGTATCAGGGCGGCGCAAATGCTGGCCATACCATCATCTGGACTGATGAAAAAACGGGTGTCCAACAAAAATTTGTCCTACATTTGGTACCGAGTGGGATTTTTCAGGAAGGAGTGGCGTGTGTGATCGGAAATGGCGTGGTAATAGACCCTGTGGCGGTAATGGAAGAAATTCGGATGATTCGGGACTTGGGGTATGAAGTAGATGGGCGCCTCTTCATATCGCACAATGCCCACCTCATTATGCCTTACCACAAAGCGTTAGACCAAGCAAAGGAACGTTCTTCGGGAGGAGCAGCGATTGGAACCACGGGGCGTGGAATCGGGCCTGCATACGTGGATAAATTTGCTCGCTCTGGTATTCGCGTGGTGGATTTGTTGAATCGGGACGTTCTGGCGCAAAAACTAAAGAACGCCATCGAAGAAAAAAATGCCTTGCTAAAACACTTGTATGGCTCCGAGGGCTTAAATGTCAATCAAATCATCGAGGAATATGTAGCGTTTGATCAACTCATTGATCCTTTTGTGACCGATACCGCCGAATACCTGAACCTTGCACTAAAAGAGGGAAAAAATGTATTGGCAGAAGGTGCACAAGGTGCCCTATTAGATGTAGATTTTGGAACGTATCCTTACGTCACCTCCAGTCACCCGACCGTCGGGGGCTGTTGTACAGGTCTTGGTATTCCACCAACGGCCATCAACCGCATTATTGGCATTGCCAAAGCTTATGCCACTCGTGTAGGAAACGGGCCCTTTCCAACTGAATTGGAAAACGAACTGGGGGAAGACATACGGCGTGTGGGACATGAGTTTGGTGCAACCACCGGGCGCCCGCGTAGAACAGGGTGGCTTGATCTGGTGGCCCTAAAATATACAGCGATGATAAATGGACTCACGGAGCTGGCCATTACAAAATTAGACGTACTTTCTGGCTTAGAAACCGTTCAGGCGGCAGTCGCTTATGGTTATGATGGTAAAGTCTCGTCTCGGTTCCCAAGTGAATTGCAAACATTGGCACGGGTGACGCCTGTGTTCACCGACTATTCGGGATGGAAAGAAAATATTGAACATATTACCGACTACAACGATTTGCCGGAAGCAGCAAGAAATTACCTGCAATTCGTAGAGTCCTTTGTGGGCGTTCCGATCCGGCTGGTCTCAACGGGGCCTGCAAGAGAACAAACTATTATCCGTTATTGAAAACAAAAAAAGTACGTATATTGCTTTGATCCATTAGCAAATTCTGGTGGGTCTGCCATTTTTAGAACCTGTTCATCATGGGAAAAGACGCACCTATCCCTTCGTCTTATCTATGGCCCCTTTTTGAGGCCATGAAAATGTTGGCTTCGCCTGACAATGCAACCCCTATGGCCCGATATATGCGGGATCAATTTCCGTTCTTGGGGCTGAAAAGCCCGGAACGAAAGGCGGTTTTGCGGGATTTTTTTAAAATGAACGGACTTCCGGTTGACTATCGTGTCGTGGTGCGCGAAATGTGGGATTTATTGCCTCGCGAGTGGCACTATAATGCCATTGAACTGGGAGCAAAATGTAAAAACCAATGGCAGCCCGCAGAATGGCAATTGTTCGAGTGGTGCATCCTCTCTAAATCTTGGTGGGACACGGTAGATGCGATCTCGACCGAATGGATAGAACCATTCTTTGAGCGGTATCCTGAACAAAAACAAGATGTTACAAACCGTTGGTTGTCATCCGAAAATATTTGGCTTCGTAGGACGATTATTATTTTCCAACGTCGTTTAAAGGAAAAAACGGATGTGGCGTTGTTGGCTCGTAGCATTGCCGAAAATGCAACCTCCGAGGCTTTCTTTATCCAAAAAGCGATAGGCTGGGCTTTGCGCTCTTATGCTGCAACTGACGCTGCTTTTGTGTCAGAATTTTTGGAAACACACCGCCTTAAGCCTTTGTCCAAACGAGAAGCCTTGAAAGGCATAAACCGACAAACGCCATGAACCAAGAAGGCCCGCGGTTGGAAAAATTAATCCGGAGGTTGATAGACACACCCGACGTCATCTTGTACGAACCTGTGATTAAAGACAAGGGTGTTTTATCGGTACCGGCTGTGGTTGGGGATTTGTTGCGGTTTATCCAAGGAACGCCGGGTGTACACTGGCCAGATTTATCCCCGTTTACGTCCAACTCTGGATTAGACCGAAATCGGTTGCGTATGATGGTCTTGGTGGCCTATCTGTTACATGACGATTGGTTTCAAGGGAAAGCCCATCTCATGGAACGGATGTTTAAATTGCTTGCTACGGGATTGGATCCGCTTGCAAAACGAATAGAGGTAAACCGATTTATCGAAGATCCGGACCGGCGGGAAGAATTAATTCGGTACTGTTTGGCGCAATTAGATTTAAGGCCGTCAGGGGAACGGGTTAATCAGGCAAAGGACCGGCTCCATGCCTTAGATACCGTAGAAGCGGAGCGGGTGCTACAGGCCACAAAAGCCGCCGAAGAAAAGGCTCGGCGGCTTCGTGAAGAAATTAAACGTCGCTTAGAAGAGGAAGAAGCGGCTGCAAAATCTATGCGCGAATAAACGTATTCAGGATGCTAACGCCTCTGTTAATATCCGGCGGAGTACTGTTGCATGGACTTTTCCTCCGGAAGCCTGCATGACTTTTCCCGTGAAGAATCCTAATAACTGCGTTTTGCCACTCTTGTATTGCGCCAATTGTTCAGGAAAAGCGGTTAAGGTGTCTTGCACAAAGCCGAGGATAATGTCCGGATCGCTGATTTGTTGTAATCCTTGTTCCTCAACCACGATGGCGGGGGCTTTTCCAGTCTCTTGGACTTCTAAAAGCACTTGTTTTGCCGTGGTTGCACCGATTATCCCATCTGCGGTCAACTGAATCAGGGCAGATAAATGTGTTGCATTCAAAACCAGGGTTTGTCCGTCGTTCAGAATCTTATTGGCCTCATTGGAAACCCATGCAGACACCGAAGTTGCATCTGCGCCCAGGTCAACGGTTTCCCTAAACAAGTTGGTTAATTCTATGCGATGGGTGATGATTTCGGCTTGTCGTAGATCTATCCCATATTGTTGCGCCAACTGTTTGGCAGCCTCGCTTGCTTCTGAACGGGTAGCCTGGGTTGTGGTTTTTTTCTCTTTTGGTTTGTCAACGGCTTTTCCGGAGGGAGCGAGTTTCTCCCAGCTATCGCGCAACGTCACAATCCGGTTCAAGACTAAGTGCTCAGGGGTTGAATCCACCGGATCTGGCCAGAAATAACCTTGTCGTTCCAATTGCCAACGGGTTTCAGGTGGGTCATGCGCCATGGCAGGTTCCACAAATCCCTGTATTTGCACAAGAGAATTGGGATTTAGATTTTGCTTAAAGTCATCTGTACCATCTTCGGGATCTGGAACCGAAAACAAGCGGTCATAAAGACGGAAGGTAGCAGGAATAGCTGTTGCTGTAGAAACCCAGTGGATGGCGGTGGCTTTTTTTCCTGTCGTGTCTTGTCCGGATTTTGTCGCGGGGTCATAGGTTGCCCTGATTTCGGCGGCACGTCCATCAGCATCATAGATAACTTCGTCGCAACGAATAATGTAGGCCCCTTTTAATCTGATTTCTCCGCCGGGAATCAAACGTTTCCAGCCTTTAGGTGGGTTTTTGGCAAAATCTTCCCGTTCAATATATAATGTTTTTCCAAAAAGAACTTCCCGGACGGAGTGGTCTCCGCCTCCTTTTTCAATGACGTCCGAAGGGAAATTCTGAAGTTGTAGCACCTCGGTTTGGTCTTCGGGCCAGTTGGTCAAAACCACTTTTAGCGGTTCCAATACTGCCATCCTACGTGGGGCTGAAAAGTTGAGATCATTGCGGATTGCCCACTCTAAGAGTGCAATATCAATACGGTTTTCTGTTTTGGCTACCCCGATTTTCTCGGCAAAAGTTCTAATGGAAGCAGGGGTGAAACCACGTCTTCTTAGCGCGGCCAAGGTTGGCATCCGAGGGTCGTCCCAGCCAGAAACATGTTTCTCTCGCACCAGTTGCAATAATTTTCGCTTAGAAACAACCGTATAATCTAGATTCATTCGTGCAAATTCATACTGGTACGGACGAGGGGCTTCCCAGAGATGCCCCATCAGCCAATCATAGATGGCGCGGTTGTTGTCAAATTCTAAGGTACAGAACGAGTGAGAGATATGCTCAATGGCATCAGAAATGGGGTGTGCATAATCATAAAGTGGGTAAATGCACCACTTATCCCCAGTTCGGTAATGACTGGCATGTTTGATACGATACAAAATAGGGTCCCGCATTTTCATATTAGGGCTGCCCATATCCCCTTTTGCCCGCAATACATGTGTGCCGTCAGGAAACGCCCCATTCTTCATCCGGATAAACAAGTCGCGGTTTTCTGCAATAGATCGGTTTCGGTACGGGCTATCCACACCCGTTTCAATCAAAGACCCTCGATTCTTACGGATTTCTTCGTCGGTCTGAGAATCCACATACGCGACACCTTTCTGGATCAAGACCAGCGCAAATTCATACATCTGGTCAAAATAATCGGATGCAAAATAGAGGTGTGTTCCCCAGTCATACCCCAACCATTGTATCATCTCAATAATCTTCTCTACGTATTCGGTTTCTTCGGTTTCTGGGTTGGTGTCGTCCATACGCAAGTGGCAGCGCCCCTGAAAATCGGCTGCAATCCCAAAGTTTAGTACAATACTTTTGGCATGACCGATATGAAGATATCCGTTCGGTTCTGGTGGGAAGCGAGTAATGATCGTTGGATAGCGTTCTTTTGCAACATCTTCGCCTACGATGTCGCGTAGAAAGTCTTTAGATAACGTGGTTTCAGACATATGATTGATGAAATTAGATCATGAGCCTCAATATTTTGGTCGCAAACTAAGGCATTTGCGCAAGGAGGCGGGGTGCTTTTACAGCAAATTGACCCTTTGAGTAGGTGAAATACCGAAGGAGTTCTGTTTATGGCAGGTTTTCTTCGGTGGAAATGGGTTGAGGCTGTTGTTTTTGATGAAAAATCTGCACCCACTTTGAAAGTCCCATTAAGAAAATCGTTAAAATGGCCAAAATCCAAAGCCAAGAAACGGTTCTTTCGGACAATGCAATCCGGGTGTACCAACTCATGGCGTAGGCTCCGGCAGCACTACCAATCGTAAAAAGGGCGAGGAGCAGGGCACTTTTATCTAATAATACACCGAGTGCAGATTTATTGTTGATACGGTTTTGCAGGAAACCCAATAAGGAAAAAACGTAAGAACCCGTGAAATAGAAAGTAGATGCGCCGAAGAATCCCATTAAATATGATGGAATGCTTCGGCCGGAGGACTTAAACGCCGTCCAGAGTACAATAAGGATACCAAAAAATACGGCCAATAAAATGGTTTTTATGACCATGGGCCAATACCGGCGATTTGGATTGTAGGTGTTGGTGTTCATTAATGCTTCGGAGTGTCGTGCGCCTAAGTTCGTATGTTCGGCTTGAGGATGCAAGTCTTAACGGAAATCCCATGAAAACACGATTCTAAACAAAAAAGGGGTGCTGAAAATTCAGAACCCCATTATAGTATGCTGTGGCCTGAAATTAGGCTTCCGGAACCACTTTTACTTTGAAAGTACCTTCCACTTCGCTGTGTAAACGAACAGTAACGGAATAAACCCCTACATTGCGGATATCTTCGCTCAGTACCAACTTCCGGCGGTCCAACTCCACCCCTTTATGTGTCAGCGCTTCCGCGATGGTCGTGGTCGTGATAGTTCCAAAAAGACGGCCTTCTTCGCCCACTTTCGCCGGAATCTCTAGTTCAATACCCGCAAGCCGTGCCGCAAGTGCTTCTGCATTTTGCTTTACTTTAGACATTTTGAGGGATGCCTGTTTTTTCATTTCCTCGGCATGGCGAATGTTCCCGGGCGAGGCAATCACCGCGAAGCCGTGAGGAATCAGGTAATTACGGCCATAACCGTCTTTTACCGTCACAATATCCCCTGCCAGGCCCAGTTTATCAATATCTTGTTTTAGAATCAGTTTCATGATCAGGTCTCCTTTTCTGGTCTTGATGGATTAGCTGAGGTTATCGGCAACGTATGGCAAGAGGGCCATCTGGCGGGCGCGTTTTACCGCTTCTACTACCGAACGTTGTTGTTTGGCAGTGACGCCCGTAATCCGACGAGGGAGTAACTTGCCCTGATCATTGATGAAACGCTGGAGTAATTCCACGTTTTTATAATCTACAAATTCAATTTCCCCGAGACGGTTTTTACGTTTTTGACGGGGCTGGGTCACCGGCGTATTGCTGTTAAGCGGAGCGAGGCCGGAGTTTGTACGCGTATTGTTTTTTTCTGTACGGCGTGCCATGATCGTTTGGGTTTTAAGGGTTAAGCCTGCGCCTCTTCTTGGCTGGTGGAAGCAGTTTTTTCGTAATTGCGTGTCATTTTGGCGTCAAATTTGAGCACCAAGTAGCGTAGATGGTTATCCGAGATTTCCATTAAACGCTTAAGACGAACAATGATTTCACCCGGTGCGTTGAAGTACACGTTGACATAATAACCGTTGCGCTTCTTCTGAATCGGATAGGCTAACTTCTGAAGTCCCCAAGTGTCCACCTTTTGGATGGTGCCACCGTTTTCGGTAATAAACGCATTGATGCGCTCAATTTCTGATTTCTGCTGCTCATCCGTCAACACTGGGTTGAGGATGTACAGCATGTCGTACATGTTTAGAGCCATGATGATGTTCCCTATGGATCGGTTTTTAGATGAGCTTTCTGAAAAACATCGGAAAGCAGGGATATTTTAGCCTTCCAATATAAGCATTGCTTGGCTTTTTAGTTGGTGAAGATGTGTTGTAGAAATTTTATAACCGCTATTGTAAATACTTGTGTAAGAAGGATTGGGTCTTGTTCCATGCGTCCTCGGCAGCAACAGGATCGTATCGTTGGCCGGAAGGGTTGGCAAATGCATGATCTGCCTGGTCATACATGTGGATGGTTACGTTCTTTTTTAAATCGCGCAGGGTTGCCTCAAATTGCTGAACGGAGGAGCGGGGAATCCCTTTGTCTAATCCGCCAAAATGTCCGAGAATGGGCATTTGTAGCGAGGCAAGTTCGTTCTGGCTGGCTTTGGAAACATCGCCATAATAAATGACAGCAGCACTTAAGGTTTTGGGCAGCGCAATGGCGGTTTGAAGAGAAAAAAAACCTCCCATACACCAGCCGATTGATCCAATTTTGGCGGCCTTTTCTTTCTTTAAAAATGCATAACCTGCTTTCAGGATATTGCGGCTTCCGGGAAGATCGTTTGTGGCTGCCCGCATAAGGGGCATGGCTTCCTCAGACTTGGTTGCTACAGTGCCATCATACATGTCCACTGCAAGGACTTTATACCCCAATGCGGCATACTTTTCGGCCATTGCCTTGATGTTGTCATTCAATCCCCACCATTCATGAATCATTATTAGGCCGGGTGCGTTCGCCTTGGTATCGTTTCGTTTTACGTAATAACCATTGTATTCTTGGCCGTCTTCACTACCAAACGTGATCATTTTACCAACATCTTTGTGGGTACCATGCGCGGTTGCTGGGGTCGCTGTTGGGCTTTCGTGCTGGTGCTCGGCGTGCATTCGGTCGGTATATTCCTTATCGGATTTGTGTGGAGTGCAAGCGGCCCAAACTCCGAGTAAAGAGAGACAAAGAAGGGCGAGTGGTGTAGATAAGGTTTTCATGTCTAATTTCCCATTGAGTGGATTAAAGTGTACAATTAAGTGTACTTTTGCATTTTTTTAATCTGGAAACAGTCGTTATTAGAAAACCAAGACTTCGTCTAAGAAAATCCATGCATTGGTTCCGGCAAAGAGGAAGGAGGGACCAATAACCTTAGGGCTTTTAATGGTAAACCGTAGTTGGTGCGCCATTCGTTTCGTACCTGTGACCGCCAATTCCTGATAATTCGCTGGCCCATGTTTAGATCCTGCCATGTTGTCGGTGGAACCAAGCGGTTCAAACCGGCGCCCGTCAGAAGAAGTTTCCACCTTGAGGGCCAGCGGAGCATGGATGCCATCGGAAACGCTCACCAAATAATGAATCTTGGCTGTTGAAATGGTAGCGGGCTTGTCGAGCGTCAGGGTGAAAACTACATCCTTCCCGTCAAATCCCAACCAGCCTTTGTCTTTAAAGTCCAACGGCGCAAATTGCGCATCGGTTAAGGTTTGGGGGCCTCTTCCTGCATATTTTGGACTATTGGGCGTGTCTAACTGTAGTTGTCCAAATGTTGCCTGACTTAAGGGGATATCAACGGGGATAGTCTGTATGCGTTGGCTGTTTTTAAACAAGCCCACCTGATACGTTGTATTTTTGCGGGTGGTAATAGGCCCTTGATAAGGCAGGAAGTCGTTGTCCTTAGGGAATGGAAGGTCGGTAACTTTTACCGAAACATCTGGTAAGTTGGCAGTGATGCGCAACTCGGCGGATTTATTGGGCGAAATGGCAATATCAAAAGAAGGTTCTTGTACCACCGATACATCGTCTAACCAGATTGTGCCTTCACCAACGGTTTCAAAACCGAGTTGCATTTCGGCAATAGGTTTATTTACCGGAACCCAAAACGAGAAGGCTTTCCAGTCGGGATCAACCTCGATGGCTTGTTTCCATGCTAAGTCTTCGATCATGACATGTAGTTTTATTGGTCTTTGGGCTGCTATTCCTTTTGCATAAAACTGGATTAAATACGAACGGTTTTGTTGAACCATCATACGAAAGAATGTCAATTTTTGCGAAAGTTGATCGTCCGGATTTCGCAAACGGAGGGCATAACGTCCCGTGTGTGACGTCTCGGCGGTCAGGAACAAAGTGGCTCCATTATACGCCGGTCGTTGGTTGGTGCTCAGGTAAAGGCCATACGGTGCGGCAGGGCTGAAAAAAGATTCAAAACCTGGATTGACAAACAAGTTTTTGGCATCTGCCTTTGGCGGTGCAAAATCAACGCGGTATGCTTTGGTTCCATGGCCCATAATCACGTCCTGTATTTGGCCATTTATCACCGGAATGCTTCTGTTTTCAAATAGCACATGGACCGCCGTGGCGTTTCGGGCGGATGGAATCTTAAATTGGAGTTGTGCGGGCTGGTTTTGGGTATTGGCTAAAAGAATCAGGAGCGATTCTCCATCATCATACATTTTCCCGGAAACGGTTGGTACATTGGTTTCGATTGCCGTCCGTTGTTTCGTGGAAAACAGCCAAGGATATAGCATAGCCGTTTCATGTGCAACGGCGACCGCTCCATTCCATGTGACCCTCGATTGTGGGCGAATGTTAGGGTATTGTCGGATGAAGTACTGAACCCCCATTGCATTTTCAATCAGACCCAAATAGGTCATTACCCGGATCTCATCTGTCGTAGGTTCTCTGAGCCAGAATTCGCCGCCACCAAATGCTTGAGGAACTAGCCAAAGCGGTTTTTTAAAGCGAAAGTATTCATTCAATGGGCGCATATATTCTCGAACGGCATTTACGTCCCCTGGAATGGGATAAGGATCGGTCATGGCGATATCGTGTGATGACGCGAAAAGCTGTGCTTTCTCCGGAATGACAAAAACGACGGTAACCGGATGATAGGGGTCGGCTTCCCGAATAATTTGATAGGCTTTTTCCAATAGCTCTGGTGGCCGGCTCTGGCCATCAGGCTCGTCGTTCATATACCATGATAATAAAGCAGGGTGATCGCGAAAGGTTTCCACTTCTTTGCGAAGTATGGCCCAACGTCGTGCTTCCTCTTCGGGCGTTATTTTTAGGTCAGGACGATTGTGTCCGCCTCCCACCAATCCATTTACACCGTAATTGACTTTCATGCCCAGTCGGGCACACGCATCCATATATGCCTTTCGTTCGGCAAGCGTTTCTTCGTCGTTGCTTTGATAAACCCCGATCAGGTTCATCGCATTATACACTTCTTGTCGGGCAATATCTCCAACCGGAGAAGAAGCATAAAACCCAAACGGAAAAAATGGAAACTGGTTTACTAAAAGCCCGCCCGTGATGCGGTCAATTTTTACCTCGTTTGGCTTGGGTTCCAGTCGGATTATTTGAATGTTTTGCGTGATTGATTGCCCATTTTGGAGCTTTATCCGGATGTTAAGTGGTGTTGTTCCCAATGGCAAAGCGCCCAAACTCCATTCAAACTCCTGATAATCCAAGGTCTGGGTGGTACGGGTTAAGGCATCACTCTCTATATGAACTTGATCAACCAACTGAATATCGGGGCCAAAAACCAATATGGCGGCTTTGGTTTCATGGGTATAATAACTGTACCGGCTTATGGCCTCAATTTTTTGTGCTTGGGCTGTAAAAATAGAAGTAAAGAAGATTATAAAAATGGCTTTTTTCATGGCTGAAAAGGATTTGGGACGTCAGGCGTGGAGACATTCGAGAATATCACCAATAATATAAGGACGTGTTGCCTTAGATGTCCTTCAATAACGAATAAAAGCCAAAGCCTATCTCAAGGGTTGCAAAGGGTGCATTTCAAAAATGCCAATACGGATAGAGTGCACCTTAGATTCCGTGCCATCTTTGTTTACTGTTGAGAAAAGCTTCGTAGGAGCGACATCATAACAGCACCCGTAGAGACGACATCATACGAGAAGCGATAGTAATAGAAAGAGGTATGCACGAGGTGCCTGGGGAAATTTTAAAATGCACCCGGTTACAAATGGTAAATCCGAGTAGCCTTAATATGGCGCAATTGATAAACATGTCCTACAACGTTTTTGTTGACCAACGCGCCATAATGGGTAGGAATTAGCATCCATGTCTTTGAACCTTTTATAAAGAAGTGCGTTAAAAATAAATATTTCTTTACCAAATGGAGTCAGTCATGACAAACCATAAACACACCTTATTATGGGCACTTTTGCCCTTGTTTTGGCTCTCCTTTGCCGGATGTAAAAGCACGGGCAAAGCCGCCGAAGAAAATCGTGACAGAAGCCGCGACACCATGAATATTGCCACCGTTTCGGGACAGGAGGTCTATGACCGCCCTGTAACGAATGTGGTTGAAATGCTCCGAGGGCGCGTACCGGGTGTACAGGTTATTCCGGCTGCGGGCGGGTATCAAATCCGGATACGAGGAGTTAATTCAATTCAGGGAGACAACGAGCCTTTATTTGTTTTAGACGGGGTCCCGCTTATCAAAGAAGCGAATGGTACTTTTCTGCTGATGGTCAATCCATATGATGTAGAAGATATTCGGGTATTAAAAGGCCCAGATGCCATGGCACTTTATGGTTTTCGTGGCAATAATGGGGTGATCGAAATCAAAACCCGTCGTAAATAAGGTTTTTTAAAGTTGTTGTGCTCTTCTGCTTTCCAGAATGGCTTTAAACGACCTACCTCGAATTTCGTCTAGGGTGAGACCTGTTTCCAAAACGTCCTCTTCGGTAATGGCCCCGCTGTTCAATGCCCGTAAGAAATAGTTAAGCAAGCCTTGACCGGTTGCGGCATCGTCAAAAACATCGCCTATTAGGGTTGCACGTGCGGCTTTTTCCACAAACGTTTTAAGGCGAGATACCGCATCTTCATGGCTTTCAAGGAAGAAAGCAAATACAGCGGCATACCGCATGGGCAATTGGGCAGGATTTAGGTCCCAGCCCTGATAAAAGCCATTCCAGAGTGAGTGCCGGATATGGTTGTACCCTTTTCGCCAGGCACGGTGTACCACGGCACGGTTTTCAAGTAATTGGGCCTCGGTAAGGTGCTCGCCTCGATGCGGGCCAATGGGCATGGTATTCGTTGCACCATCGGATAGCCAAATGCCGGAATGGGCCAATGCTACTTTCGTCATATGATGGGCAAAATCGCATACGGGGTGATCCATTTCTTGGTATCGGGCGGTGATGCTACACGAAGCGGTGTAATCATACGTTCCAAAATGAGTAGCGATGCAACGTCCTTTGCTGGCACGAATAAAGCGGAATAATGGGTTGATGCCCTCGTCGTCCATTATGGATTGTGTGGTTTCTACCATAATTTCCATTTTAAGGGCTTGGTGTGGTAGGGCCAAAGCCGTTTCTAACCATTCAAAAACACGGACGAGTGTACTGACCTGCTCCGGAATGGTTACCTTCGGAAGCATCACCACAAAATTGTCGGGCAATACCCCATTGGTTTCTTGAACCAAGGTGGTCAGGAATAGGTCTAAGGTGCGCAAACCTCGTTCTTTCATCTCTTCGGTAAAGGGCTTAATGCGAATCCCGATGAAGGGCGAAAGGGTGTTTTCCTGCATTCCGCGTGCCATTTCTTTTGCCGTAAAAATGGCAGTTTCATCTTCTTCTGCGTTAGAGCGGTTGCCATAACCATCCTCAAAGTCCACACGAAAGTCTTCTATGGCTTCGAATTGTAGTTTTTGCTGTACTTTTTGGTAGATCTCTAAGGCCAATCCAGCAGGGTGTGCCCTCCGTTCCTTTGCGGGTAGGGCATTAAGGTAGGTTTCCAGCGCTGTAGCCGATTCGTTTTCGGACACCTGCTCGATGCCATCTAAACCAAAGATGCGGCCAAAGGTCAAAAAATCGGGTGCATAAGTATGCAGGGTTTCTAAAGCCCGCTTACCCAATGCGGGGATGGAGTTGCCACGGAATAAATTCGCGCCACCATAGACTGTGTGGACGGGTTGGCGGTCGGGGCGATCGCCGGGATATTTTTGCTGAAAGGCAAGGTTGGCGGATCTGAGTTCGCTAAAAACTTGTTCTTTTTGATCTGCGGTTATGGTTAATAATGGCATGTTTTTTTAAGGGTTTATAGATTGGGGCTAAGAAGAATATTCTCAACTGCCGCGATACGTAGCATACCCAAAGGGATTGAGAAGTAGGGGAACGTGGTAATGGCTGGCATCCCGAATGTTAAATTGTATTTCTACTTCGGGGTAGAAGGCTTCTATGTTGTGTGTGGAAAAATAGGCTCCAGTATCAAACACCAAGCGATAGGTTTGAGGCGGTAAAATGTAGTTTGGAGGCAATAAATCCGTAATTCGGCCATCGTGATTGGTCTCACCAAAGGCAAAGGTATGCCAATGCCCTCTCTCATCGCGTTCCTGAAGGCGGATAGCGATATTTTTCCCGGTTTCACCTACCGAAGTATCCAAAACGTGTGTGGTGAGTTGACTTACTTTTAGCACGGACCAATCTGCGGAGTGAAGCCATTTTTGCAACCGAATGAGGGTGATTTTGTGTTGTTCACCCATTGCTATGCGGACTTCCTCGGTTGTTTCGTGTGTAAGCCGCGTTTTTAAGAGTGTCAACATCTCGTCGGCACGTTTTCCGGTTGCACAAATGATAAATATAAAGCCATTGGCTTGTTCATACGCTTTATTTGCCTGAGCCAAAGCATGTAAAACATCGGTATCGGCTTCCAAAACGCCCGACTGCTCGATGCCCGCCAGATGACTTGTAGTCGCAAATTTTTTCCGGAGCGACTCTAAATCACCAATTTTGGGATGCTGCGTAAAAGAAGCACGCCAATCGGTTTCCGTACATTCTTTGTACCACAGACGTGTGGCTGTTTCTATCAGGTGTTCGATAGAAGAGAACGGGCGTGCCGTTGTCATGCCTTCTGCCCATGAAGCGGAACCACAACAGGCAAAAAAACCATTGTGTGCGTCTGCTTGAGGTAATTGGTTTATGTCGGTTAGATTCATTAAAAATAATGACTTATTTAGGTTTACTGCCTTGCTCTATCCAGCACCTCATCGCTTCCCGTTCTTCTTTGGTCATTTTGGTCTTATTCAGCAAAGGCATGGATTCTGTTAGCACGACTCGCTGTAAGATTTTATCTTTGGCATGGATAATCTGCGCGGGTGTCTCAAACAAGACGCCATTTGGTGCAACTTTAAAAACGTCGTCGGTGGGTTTAGACGCATGGCATGTTTGGCACCTTGTCTGAACAATGCTATGTATTTCTTCATATTTAATTGGGCGACACGCGGCAACATTCGGAGTTGCTTTGGGACCCGTAACAAACGCGACACCGAGCAAAATCAATACGGAGGCGGGTAAAATCCAGACATTGTATTCATGACGTTCCAAGACATTGAGGTAATGTTTAATTCCAGCCAATGCCACCGATAGGGCGAAAAGAATTAGCCAAGGATGTTCGTGTCCGAACGTTGTGGGGAAATGGTTGCTGATCATCACAAACAACACAGGCAATGTAAAATAGTTGTTGTGCAAGGAGCGTAAACCGGCTTTTTTCCCCAATAGCGGGTCTGGGTTTTCGCCTTTTTTTGCGGCGGCAACCAAGGCTTTTTGAGAAGGAATGATCACAAAAAATACATTCGCCGCCATGATGGTTCCCAAAAAAGCCCCAAAGTGGATGAAAGCGGCCCTTGGGCTAAAGACTTGGGTATAAAAGAAGGCAAATCCAATGGCTATAACCAAAAACACAAGACCAAAAAGCAGGTTGTTTTGAATAATTGGTGTTCGGCAAAGTCCATCATAGAGTAACCAGCCTATCAATAACGAGCCAGCACCAATAGTGATGGCGGTAAGGGGTTGTAAATCCATGATTTGTGGGTCTATCAACATGGACCTAGCATTGAAGTAATACACCACGAATAAAAGACAAAAACCCGATAACCACGTAAAATAAGCTTCGTATTTGAACCAGTGGAGTTTTTTAGGAATCTCGGCAGGGGCTATTTTGTATTTCTCTAAATAATAAAAGCCACCGCCATGAACAGCCCAAAGGTTCCCTGCCAATTCCTCACGAATGCCTTCGGTACGGTTAAGTGCATTTTCTAAAAAGACAAAATAGAACGAAGCACCAATCCATGCGATACCAAAGGTGAAGTGCATGAGCCTAATGACCAAGTTCATCCATTCAAACATATGGGCTTCCCATGGCGTACCCAATACAAGACGATAACCCAAAAACAAGGCGACAGCCAGTAAAAGCAAAAGGGTTCCATATATCCAGCCTTTTTGCCGTTCGTCAGGCCGTTTGGAATCATTGGCTTTCTTCCGAACATGGAATGTAACCGTCATGCCAAAAAGGCCCAAAAAGGCCAGTACCGCAAAAATAAACGCAAACAGCATGTGTAAAGTCCGTTAAACTATATGGCCAAATAGACGCAGGCGGCTGACGCCTCCATCAGGATAAATCGAAAAGCGGACATGAGAAACGGGGGGCAAGCCTTTCGATAGATCTGCCCAATGTTCATGATCGGCTTGCAACTTGAGGGGGGGCATGAGGGCTTGCCATTCCACCTTTCCTTCCAAGACTTGTTCGTCGTCTGAAGCCATACAGCCCTCCAGCGTGCAAAAATCGGGATAATTACCTTTAAAATGCGCCGTATCTACCAATACTTGCCCCAATACCCCTGGATGCCCTAACCGAAGGATGACCCAATCGTGGTGGTTGGGTGTACGACTGCGTTTGGTTTCCCAACCGTCGCCCATATTAATGCCCCGTTGTGGGAGGATCAGGTTGCGCATGTCGCTAAAATACATGTCATTACACGCAAGGGCATGGCCTCCATTTAAGGCTGCGGCCAGGTCTATTGATTCGTGCTTAGAAACAGAAGACCAATCTTTTTGTACCTCTCCATACACACGAAACCTTGCAACCCCGCCATCAGGATAAATGTGTAGCCGGACGTGATTAATGGGCGTTGCTTTATGACAAAGATAATAATTATGGCTGCCGGGGTCGAGTGGTACGCGGGGCAATAAAACCTCCCAGCGCAAAGCGGGGTCGTCCCAATTCATAACGGTTTGTCCTGGCTCCAGTACAATGCCTTCTATGGATGCAAATGGTGGGTGATTGCCCGTAAAGTGGTTGGTGTCTATGTCGAAACCTGCTACTATTCCGGTAGCAGCCAAACGTATAACCGCATAATCGTGGCCGGGTGTGCGCCGCCTCCGAGATTCCCAGCCATCCATCCATTTACCACGATCGGTATATTTGTCTGCAATAAAAACGCCACGACCCGGTTTGATCAGGTTTTCTTTTTCGGCAAAGAACTCGTCGGTTGCATACAAAACCTCACCGCCCATGGCCTCGGCGGCTAAATAGGTAAGTTTGGTGAAACTGGGTGCTTCTTTTATGATTTCTTTGATGGTCTGAGAATACATGTTCCTGTTTTGATAGTGTTTTGGCGGTGAACGAGGATGTTTTCGCCCGCTACATAGGTGGCGATGACGTTTCCAGTTAAGGATTTACCGACGTAGGGTGATATTTTATGGCGGTAACGCAAGTCTTCTGACTTCAGAATAAACGATATTTCTGGCTGCCAGACCACAAGATCGGCATCTGAACCCACTTGTATGATACCTTTTTGTGGGAAAAGCGCTAAAAATCTCGCAGGGTTTTCCGTTAGTAGCGGGATAAATGTTTCGATGGTAAGCCAGTCTTTGAGTGCTGCCCAACTGGCAGAAAGCAGGGATTGTAATCCTGCAATACCTCCCCAAGCTGTTTTAAAACTACCGCTTTCCAAGGATTTTATTTCCGGTGGGGCTGGTGAATGGTCGGAGGTGATGAAATCCAAAACCCCGCGATTGAGGGCCTCTTTCAATTGATTATTATTGGCTTCTGTTCTAATGGGCGGCGCACATTTGTAAATAGGCTGTCCGTCGGGAATTTCTTCCGCAGAGAAGAACAGATAGTGTGCACAAGTTTCTGCCGTTAATGGCAAATTGTTTTCACGTGCTTGTTCAATTAAATCAAGTGCTTGTGCAGAAGAAACATGTACAATATGGGTCTTGCAGCGGTGCTTTTTGCATAAATCAATTACAGCTTCGATGGCGCTAACTTCCCAAGCGGGAGGGCGGCTATTCAGGTAGTGTTGATACCGCAGTGGGTCGGAATAGTCCGAGAACCCGCCTGTACCGTCTGGTATTTCGCAATGCACCAGTAAAGGAATATCGGCTTTGGCCAGTAGTGGCATGGCCGTGTCGAGGTCTTCTAATGTCGTATTCGGGAATTCATTTATGCCGGAATGAACTAAAAATGCCTTGATCCCCAAGACACCAGCGGCAATCAAGTCTGGAAGTTGGTTTATATTGCCCGGTATCAATCCGCCATAAAACCCACAATGAACATTGGTTTTACCTGAAGCGGACTGTAATTTTGTGTTGAGCGCTTTGGAATTGGTGGTAACAGGGCTGGCATTCAGCGGCATATCCACCAAAGATGTAGTACCACCATATGCGGCAGCCAGGGTGCCCGTTTCAAAACCTTCCCATTCTGTCCGCCCCGGTTCGTTGAGGTGTACATGGGCATCAATTACGCCGGGCATCAACACCGCTTCGCCATAGTCTTGTACTGCTTCATTTCGAAGGATTTTACGTGCTGTTCGGATTTCTGTTATTTTGCCTTGTTCAATAAAAATAATGGCTTCCTGTAACCGACCATTGATGAAACAACGACGGCTATACAGTCCAGTTCGTTTTTTCATGGTATTGAAGATGAATAAAGGGCAAGAAGTACTTTTTCGGGCGTCATTGGCGCGGTATAGGTCAAATGAGTTGTGGGGTTAAAAGCCGTTATGGCATTTGTTATGGCGAAATAAGCCCCAATGCCGTACATGAGTGGCGGTTCTCCCACCGCTTTGGATTTGAACAAGGCCAGTTCGGGACCTGCCTCGTCTAAAAAACGAACCACTATTTCACGAGGCACAGCATAGATGTCCGGAATTTTATACGTGGAAAGTGCATTGGCACGCAATTTCCCTTGTTGGTCATACACCACTTCTTCCATGGTCATCCAACCCATGCCTTGTATCAAGCCGCCTTCCACCTGTCCAATATCTACCATGTGGTTCATACTGTTTCCGCCATCATGAATTATTTTTACCGTATCAAACTCATAGGTTCCTCGGATACAATCCACTTCTGCAAGTGTAATCGCGGTACCATATACATGGTAAGCAAAGGGATGGCCTTTTTCGCGGGTTTTATCAAAATGTATTTCTGGTGTGGCATAGTGTCCTTTGGCACTCAGGTTGGTTCGTTTTGTATGGCAAATTTTGATCAATTGCTCCCAAGACCATCCAGAAACGTTTTGATTGACCCATATATAATCGTTTTCGATAGATACTTCTCCGGATCCGGTCATTTCGGCTAAAACCGCTAATATGCGTGTTCGAATTTGTTTGCAGGCATCTAAAACGGCCTTCCCGTTTAAGTCGGCAGTGGCACTGGCCGCAGAGGGCGAGGTGTTTGCCACCCGACCTGTATTGGTGGTTTCCAAACGGATACGTTTGGTATGGATACCTAATGTTTTGGCCGCAACTTGTATCATTTTGGCATTGACGCCTTGCCCCATTTCTACTGCTCCTGTGCTTACACTCACGCTCCCGTCGGAATATACATGCACCAAGGCCCGCGCTTGGTTCATCATGGTATTGGTAAACGAAATACCAAAACAAATGGGCATTATTGCAATTCCTTTTTTACGATAATGATGTGTGTTATTAAAGGCCTCCACGTCCTTCAACATATGATCAAGGTCAAATTCTTCCCGTGCATTACGCCACGTTTCAATTGCTTTTGTATCTGAAAGTACTTGACCATAAGGCATTTCGTACCCATCTTGAACCAAGTTTTTCTCTTGAATCTCGAAAGCGGGAATGCCCAGAGCGGTTGCGGCATGATGTATGGCGGCTTCGATGACAAACATGCCTTGTGGCCCACCAAATCCACGAAAAGCAGTATTGGGGGGCAGGTGAGTCTTGCACGAATGGGCCGTTGCAGACACATTGGGGATGGCATAGCTATTGGTGGCATGGAATAGCGTTCGTTCTAAAATGGCTGGTGAAAGATCTGCCGCTGCGCCTCCATTTTGGTAATATGTAGCCTCATAGGCCAGAATACGTAGATTTGTATCCAATCCAATTTTGTAATCACTGGAATAAGGGTGACGTTTTCCCGTCATACGCAAGTCTTGCATCCGGTGCGGGACTAATTTTGCCGATTTTCCGGTCTTCCATGCAGCCAACGCAGCAAGTGCGCCCCAAAGAGATGCCTGATCTTCTTTTCCCCCAAACCCTCCCCCTAATCGCGTGACATCTACTTCTATCCGGTTCATGGGTAAGCCTAAAATCCGTGCAATGGTGCGTTGAACTGCCGTTGGACCTTGTGTGGAAGAGTGGACTTTAATGCCGCCGGATTCTGTTGGATAGGCGTAGGCGCCCTGTGTTTCTAAATAGAGGTGTTCTTGGCCACCATTTTCGGCAATACCGGAAAAAATATAGGCGCATTTTTCAAAGGCCGCATGAGGATCACCTCTTTTGAAGGTACGCGAAGGCGAAAGTAAGTGGCCTTTTGCGTAGGCTTCCCGTGGATCTGTAACGACAGGCAAAGGGTCAATTTCCAGTACAATGGCTTTTTTTGCCGCTTCTGCCGCTTCTGCCGTTTCTGCAACAATCAATAAAATGGGTTGTCCCTGAAAATGTACCTCGCCCTCTGCAAATAAAGGCTCGTCGGGCAATATTCCACCAATTTGGTTCTCCCCAGGAACGTCCTGAGCAGTCAGAATAGTCACTACGCCTGGTATCGTCGCTGCCGATTGGATGTCTAAACGGGTGATTTTTCCATGCGCCACTGGTGCATCCAAAACCAAAAGACTTAAAGTCTCTTGCATCACTGGTAAGTCGTCCAAATACAAAGAACGTCCTGTAACGTGCCCTATCGCATCCGGATTTCCGAAGGAAGGTATAGGTACGGATGATGTTTGCTTCATAACAGTCTCTTAAACAAATCGAATATCGGGTAGCGCTACTTGTAAATGGGCAAATACCAATTGCCGGATTAACAGCCGCTTATATGCCTCTTGCCCACGGACATCGTTAATGGGAGCAATTTCTTGCTGTAAGACTTCGTTTGCGGCCTTGAATAGGGCTTCATGGGGTTTTTTACCAATCAAGAACTGGCATGTTTTTTCAAGATACTTGGGGTAAGGGGCCACTCCACCCGCCGAGAGATGAAGATGGGTGATCATCCCGTCTTCATTGATTTTTATCATGCAGGCAGAGTTTACAGAAGCAATGTCTAAATGCGTCCGCTTACATACTTTTTCAAAATTAACAACAACGCCTTCTTCTGGTGGTAGGAACGAAATAGCGGTGAGGTGTTCCTCCAGACGTTTGGCCAATTGCTTGTATCCGGTATAAAAATCGCGCAGGGGAATGGTTCGTCCACGGCCAGATCGCGTAGAAAGATGGACATCGGCGTTTAATCCCAAAAAGAAAATACTGAAATCCCCAATGGGCGAGGCATTCACAATGTTTCCCGCCAAAGTCGCTTTGTTTCGTATCTGGGTGGATGAAACCAATTTGATGACTTTTGGGAGCGTGGGCAACATCTTCTGGAGTAAATCGGACTCGGCCAGTTGGGTGACAGTGGTAGAAGCACCCAAAAAACAACGCCCGTTCTCCATCCAAATCCCTTGCAAGTCTATTTCCCGTGCTACCAGACGCGGCCTGCTGATGCGAACATTTTCCGGTCGCTGCACCAATAAATCCGTTCCTCCACCCAAAACCACATTGTGGTCCTCCGGAATCCCTCGGTATTTTTCGGAGAGCATGTGTTGCAAAACCTGCAATCGTTCCGGAATTTGAGCAAAGTATGCTGGCAGGAAGCCTTTCTGCGTTAGTGCCGCCAAACGATCGCGGCCGGAAACCGTCTCCATAGTGTCGGTCAGGCGTGTAATCGCCCGTTCAATGGATTTATAGCCAGTACAGCGGCAAATATTTCCATCCACCGCCGTAATCCCTGATTCTTTAGTTGGCTTGTGGTGGGTCATCATGAATCCGGTAAGCGACATCACAAATCCAACCGTACAAAATCCACATTGCGTACCATTTTCTTCTACCAATGCTGCCTGAACTGGACTTAAATGGGGTAAATTCACCCCTTCGACAGTGACCACGTGTCGGCCATTGACATTTCCCAAAGGCATAATGCAGGAGGTGACACTTCTATAAACCAATTGCCCGTCCTCAAAATCTCCAACCAAAAGTGTACAGGCTCCACAATCGCCTTCTCGGCACCCGATTTTGGTTCCGGTAAGCCGCCTATGATACCGTACAAAATCTAAAAGTGTACTACCTGCCGGATGATCCGTTTGAACCAATTGATGATTTAATAGAAAGGTAATCATACTTAATACTCAATTTTGGCCGTGCTGACAGACCATTTCTGGAAGGCTTCAAGGGCCTCCTCTCGCAACATCTGGCGGGTAAACAGTTTACGTTCGTTTAATGGACGTGCCAACTCTTCGTAGATAAACTGATCGTCGAACTGGATAGCAGCGGCATCTTCCTTGCTGTTGGCAAAATACAGGGCATCTGGTCTAGCCCAATAAATTGCTCCGAGGCACATCGGGCATGGTTCACAACTGCTGTAAACATCGCAACCCGTTAGTTGAAAGGTTTGTAAAACACTACAAGCCTCTCTAATTGCCATGACTTCAGCGTGGGCGGTGGGGTCTTGAAGTCGCGTTACACTGTTTACGCCACGGGCAATGATTTTCCCCTCTTTCACCACCACTGCCCCAAAGGGACCGCCTTGCCCACTCGCTACATTCTCTTCCGACAACCTAATGGCTTCGTACATAAATTGGGCGTCAGGAGGGTTGTTCATGCGTAATAAATAAGGTCTTTTAAAATTTGGTGGGACACAATATACAACATCCTCCCAAGTTTGGAAGCCCTTTTCTTGGAGAAATCAAGAAGGGCCTGTTTAATACAAAACGATTGTTTTTTAAGTGAATCATGGAGCGCAAGCAGCTATTGCCGAATTCGAGTGGGGCAGGGCGTCTCTCTGGATTGCCTAACGTGGAATATTTTAAACCGTTGCACAAAGTAGCTACAACAAGATGCACACATTTGACCCCAAACCGGAGTAAATAGGTATGTTAAAATAATTTGTTCACATAAAATTAAAAAAAACTATTGATTTAGTAGCGCGTTTGTCTATATTTCTATCGCAATACAATTTAATTCTTTAAAGCATATTCAGACATGAAAACAAATACTAATACTTCATTTATATTTAAGCTAATTATAATTTTAACTTATTGTTCTATAACAAAAAGTATATATGCGCAGAGCCATGAGCTGTTCGAACCTTTTAATGGAAAGTTGTCAAAAAAACAAGCAGAACGATTTACTGAATTCAAAAAGAGTGAAACGCTAACCGAATTTCAGTTTATTAAGTTGAAATTACCTCAATTTGATAAAGACACCCAATTTATACATATTGGTAAAATAATACCATTTGATAATAATAAAATAGTAAAGAAGAATAGTGAAGATGTACTTTCCTTAGAAAATGCCTTCGTGTGGTATGGCGAGAAAGAAAATAAAGGTAAAGAAAATAATACTTATAGCTTAGACCAAATGCGTGTTAGAATTTTAAGTAACAAAGGTCGGTTTTCTATTCATATAAATAATAAAGGTTATGAATATAGACTCTCTCAACTTGATAAAGATATTTATTTAATAAGCAGAGTGAACGTAAAGGAAAAGGCAAATTGTATAGTAGAAGTAGAAAGAAAAGAAAGACAACAGGGATCAGACGATCATGGAACAAAAATAGAGAATACGGCAACAGAGAATATAGAGTCCATCCATTCTACTACTTCGTGGCAATGGGCAAGAGTAAATATGTATTATACACCATAATCCTGCATAAAAGCCACAAATAATTCTTTCTGTGATGAGGAATTATTACAAGAACAAGCTTATTTCCAAATTTATATAACTAATGGTATAATGTGGGATAGCGGAGCAACAGCAAGGCTTGAATTAGCAGGGGTATATGTACTAAACTATACTTCGCATGTTGATATTACTGAAGACCATAATAGGTTTAAAAATGTGGATGGGTATGTGGATAATATTCATGCTCTTAGATATCAAGACCAAGCAGACATCGCTGTACTTATTGGGGACTATCCTTGGCCTTCTGTGTTTTCATCAATTTCAGGAGTTGTTTCTCATGTATTAGATCGATTTGCAACCGTAGATATTGATGCTATGTATTCAAACTATACTTTTGCTCATGAAATAGGTCATATTTATGGCGCACAACATGCGCCAGATGAGGTTTTGTTTGGTCCTTCTGATCATTCATATGGGTACTGGTATAACCCAAATCCAAATATCAAATTCAAAGATATTATGGCTTATGGCAAGAATTGTATTCCTCAGTATAGTTGTCAAACAATCCCTTTATATTCAAACCCTAGTAAAAATGTTTTTATAAACGGTCAAAATTTTCCTTTAGGTAGTGGCGATAGTGCGGGTAATTGTTACTCTGGTGGTACATGTTCTAACGTAGCACTACAAATAACAAAGAATGCATTTGACATAGCCAATACTAATCTTGGTCCTTGCCTACCATGGTATGGAATATGTGATGGAGTGGATTCCTCTACCATCAAAAGTGAGGATGATACCGTTCCCGGTCAAGAGATCACTACTGTGAGTGTCTATCCAAATCCTTTCAAGGACAGTTCTACCATTCAGTATTATATAGAAGATAGAAATTCAAATGTAAAAATAAATGTCTATGACATATTGGGTAGAAAGGTCATTTCTCTTGAGGACGGTTTTAAAGAGAAGGGGTTTCATGTTGTTAAGTGGGATGGAAAAGACCAAAGTAAAAATACTGTTCCTAATGGAACATATATTTATACGATTCGTATTAAAGAAAAAGAATATACATATAAAACCATATTGGCAAAATGAAAAAATACTTTCCATTTGTACTGATATTTATTATCACAGACATTGCTAATGCACAACCCTTTTGGTCTCGTTCCAATTTGCCAACGGAGACATTTATTCCTACCATTATATATCATGAAAATTCAATTATAACAGGCTCTATTGGCCATGATGCTTATAGCGATCCTGTTTACTACTCTAATGATGAAGGCTTATCATGGGAAGTACAAAGATTTTCAAATGATCAAACAGAAGCTATGATAAAAAAAGAAAATGAATTATTTTTATCTGTTTCTGGTATGAATGCTGCCTGTATTGTTGGTTATAATACGCTACTCAGTCCAAAAGATTCTTATAATTATAGCTGTTCTAAGGGTAGCGCTTTTGATATGATAAAAGATTCTTCTGGAAGTATGATTTGGGCAACATCAGCAGGTCTTTGGAAATCTGTTGACGGACTAAAAGGCGATGACACCAAATGGGAAATAATCGCATTCCAAGACACTTCCGTAACCACTATTCAACAACTTCAAGATAAAGGTCTTGTGGTAGGTACAAAATATGGGGTTTTTCGACGTTTGACAAATGGTAGCTGGAAAAAAATATCTCCTAATTTCAACATCACATCCATACTTTATGAACAACAAGAGCCTTATCTGCCTTCTAATTTATTTGTTGGGGCGGAAAATGTCGGACTAATGCGTTCTAATGACCATGGCGAAACTTGGGAAATAATTTTTCCAAGTAAAAAAATATATGATATATATAAGGTTGACAATAATAAAATAGCCTTTGCTTCAGAACAAGGACTTTATATTTATAAAATTGAAGAAAAAACATGGATTAAGACGAATATAAATATGCCATCATTTAAAATTATCAAAGGAAAAAATAACCTATTCGTTGCAACATACTCTGGGGTTTATAAACTGAGTGGTGATATTTCATTCTGGGAAAATACCAATATACCTAAGACTATAATAAGAGAAGTGTATCATTCAGAAAATAGAGAAGTTATTTACGTTGAAAGTATAAGAAGGGAAGATCCATTCACAGGAGTTCATAATCTTTATAAAACTACAGATAAAGGAAAGACTTGGATTGAAGATACACACCTGAAAAAAATAAATCCAAGAAATCTAATCATAGAAGGTAATATTATTTATGGCTTTTCTTTGGATATGAATAAAATATTTGAGTATAACTATATTGCTAAATCTATAATTATTAAAGACTTTGAATTCTCTAATCCTATTCATAGAATAATTAAGTTCGGTAAATCATTTATGGTATTATTGAAGAATGGAGATGTCGTTTTAGTCGAGAATAGTGGCCTTGTTAAATCCATTAGAACAGGCATTGAGGATAAAAGTATAAGAGATATTATTCGAGATAAAGAGGGGAATATATTTATAAAGGACGATATTGATATTTTTAGATACGATCTAAATAACCAAAATTGGGTCAAGTTAATAAGACCTTGTAATAATGTCTGTACGTTCACCTCTTGGATTGCCGGAGATGATGGTATGGTGTATGGAATAGGAGCGGGAGTCTTGGTCCAACTCAATGCAAGCCAAGGTCGTTGGGAATGGATGCCCATTAACGGATTAAATATCAATCATGATATGCCTGGTTTTTATGTGAACAATAAAGGCAATATTTTTGTAGGAACAGATCGCTTATATAGATCAGCAAAATTTGACGAACCTTTTGTAGAAATTAGTAATTCAATTCTTGAACCCCGATTAGCAATAGACTCATATAGAGATCCCATTACTAAAATAATTGCCATGCCGGATGGTGCTGTTTTAGCAGGGACACAAGGAAATGGTATTTTTATATCACCTGAGAAAATTCTTATCGCAAACGAAGAAAAAGTAGAGTTGCCCGCTAAAATAACACTTTCACAAAATTATCCTAATCCTTTTAACCCAAACACGATCATTACTTTTACGCTTCCCCAATCAAGCGAAATTAATCTTACTGTATTTGATGTTTTAGGAAAGAAAATTAGTGTATTAAAAACAGGGTGGCAAAATGCAGGAAAACATGAGGTTCAATTTAATGCCGAAGACTTGCCGAGTGGTACATATATTTATCGCCTGCAAGTAGGTAATCATGTTTTAACAAACAAAATGATGTTAGTAAAGTAGCCTAAAAGTATTGCAGCAAGAAAGAGGTTTAATTTAAGTGATTTCTACTCTTTTCCTTTTTTAGCTATGGCTTGGGTTGCATACTTGTACTTAAGAGGCTACTTTAATGGAAAATCAAAATGATAGCTTGCTATTTTTTTTACATCAAGAATCGCCCATTTGTTTCGCTCAATCTTATGTAACATGACATCATAATAAGCGATGCTTTGCTCTGAAACCTCGGTCACACGCATGGTCCATGAACTCGGGTAGATGTCTCGTCTATCTAAATAGTGATCTGTACTATATGGCCCCCCTTTTCTGGGTATTCCTAAAATTAAATAAGCAAATTGAATAGGTTCAAAGAAGTCATTAATATTATCTGGTTTTGTAATCAAAATTCTGTCGCTATAATTTGGTCTAACAACCGTAATTCTTTCAAGTGTTTGCTCTTCGTTCCGAGAATCAATGTAAACAGCGCCTAATCTCTTGGCCTCCCGAAGAATTAGCTTAGCCGTTTTTTTCTTTGCTGGTAATGTCCCTTCCAAACATGAAGGCGTGTCATGAAAGAGTTTATATCCGTAAAAATTACCGCCCGGTTTGGTTAAACGTTTATGATCAATAAAACGGGGAAATACCTGATCTGAAGTAAATCTACCAGGTACGGGAGGTCTATCCTTTAGGAATAAAGTCAGAACAGTTCTAATAAAGTTAGGGGACATCTGGGCATATCCTTCGTTTATTTCCTGTTTGGTAGGTTGGGTGATGTGTTCACATTGTGCATGTACATGCAAATGGAATGTGCAGCCTACGATTAAAAATAATATAAAGTGCTTGGGCATCATGGTATGTTTCAGAGGTTTATTATTTACTTGATTGGGTTTGAAATACATGTATTTATATTTTCGGTGGATAATGCAAGGTGTTCATCAAAAGAATCCACTCCATACAAAAAACCAAGAGGTATATGTTTTTCGCTTTGTAATAAGATATGATCTAATAGATGTATAAACACCCATTCTAGAGCAATTTTGTCTTCATAATGTCCTGTTTGTGTGTCATCCAGTATCAATGGGTCTAATGTAATAAAGGTATTATCAAGATACATTGATCTGCCCTCGTTAAGAAAAAAAATTTGAACCAATAAAGGCATCTTAACGAAAGCCAATACTTTACGATTAACCCTATCTCTGGGATCAATCTTGGCAACGACAATACCTTTTTCAGAAAGTAAAAGACTTCCAATAGCTGCTAACTTATTACAGGGATTGCCTCTTGTTCTTATTGTTTCGATGATCTGTTCAAGTTTAGCATATTGTTCAGTATTTAAGTGAGAAACACGTGATTTATCACAATAATATTTTCGGATAAATTGATCATTATTTGGACATGGAGGCGGGCGGTATTCATAATCACTTGCTTTATTCTTGATTCGTTTAGGGTTCCCTAAATCCGTGCTATCTTCTCGTAAGATATGTGATAAGGGGGCAGCCAATGAAGACAAATAAACATGAACATTGCTTCCTTCGGCTTCGAAGGTGGTTGAGGGGGGCACAATGAATAAGGCACTTAGTAGGTAATTAAGTAAAAAAAACATAAATTATTCTTGTTTTAGAAGGAGATTTTTATTTATTCAATAATACTGAAAAGTCCTGTTGCATGAATAAGTACCCATGTTTTCGGCTTAATCTCTTGCAATGTAACATCATAATAATCAATGCTCTGTTCAGTAACCCTGGTCACACGCACCGTCCAGGCATTTGGATAAACATCCTTTTTATCAAGGTATCTATCGAGGTAGTATGGCCCTCCTTTTCTGGGTATAGATAAGATAAAATAGGCATAGTTTATGGGTACCCAAAATTTACTTTCGCCATCTGGTTTATGAATCATTATTTTTCCAAGTGTTTGTTTTTCGTTTCGAGAATCAATGTAAAAAGCGCCTAATTTTGCAGCCTCTTTATGGATCAACCTGGCGATCTTTTTCCTTGCTGGTAATGTTCCTTCCCAACATGGTGGTGTGTCATGACCGAGCTTATCTCCATAAAAATCGCCCGGTTTTGTTAAGCGTTTGTGGTCAACAAACTGAGGGCCCACTGACCTGTATGCATATGGTGATTCGTCTTCTAAAAAAACCGATAGTACAATTCGGATAAATGTCGCAGACATCTGGGCATATCCTTCGTTTATTTCCTGTTTGGTGGGTTGGGTGATGTGTTCACATTGTGCATGTACATTTATGGGCATCAAACACACCCCAATGAGCAAGCATATCAATAATTTGGGCATCAAAGTATGGTTTTGGGGTGAGACATTTTTGCATCAGAAGAACACTTGGATGTGTTTTGTGTGTATAAAGTGGTATTTGGCGGTTCATTGAAAGCATATGTATATGAGATATGCTCCACATTAGTACCTAGTAGTATATGATCCAACTCGTGAACAAGTATCCACTCTAATGTAATCCTTCTACCTCCGAGATATTGAACTTTAGTTACATCCCAGTTCTTTGGATCTATGGCGATCCATGCGCCGTGTACTCCCACGGCGCCACTGGCAAAAAAACTGGCAGGTTGTTTCTCTCCGAAGGATTTGGCAAATGGCTCTTCGCCGATACTGTCTTCTGGGTCAATCTTTGAAACGACAATTGCCTTTTGGGCCAGAAGCTCATCGCCTATGGCTGCTAATTTAGCGCATGTTATACCCCGACCTCTTATCCGATCAATGATTTCTTTAACTTCGTTGTATTGACTGGGGTTTAGATCAAAAACCCTGGTTTTATCGCAATAATACTTTGTAACTTTTTTATCCTTGCTTGGGCACATAGGTGGCAAATTGTTATCTGAATCCACCAAATCGCCACCTACCCCACCACCGCCACCGCCGTCATGGTCGCCGAGATCCCAAACGGGATGTGTAGGCAAATCTGGGGGCAGAAGAAATTCAAGATGGAGTTCAATACAGTCATCATAATTAATTTCGATGGTGATATTTGCATATCCTTCGCTGCTTTTAATGGTTCTACCACAAACCATTTTCAAAAGGACAGAGGTTTTAGAAAGTGGGCCAGACGAGGCCGCCTCGTCAATCCATAGGTCATCTGGCAAGGGCTTCGAAGGATCAAACTGCAAGTGTTTTAACAAGAGCATAGACAGTTTCTCTGAAGTTGGGAACAGACATCTTGCATATCGGGTGGTCGTGCTATGGGTTTCGTCATTCAGAAAATACCGCATTCCTTGGATGTTCTTTATATCGGATACCTCAGCCAACAAGCGGGGGGCGAAAAGCAATTGAATCTGCTCATAATAGTATTTCACTGCTGAACCTTCTGGAGCTAATTGACTAATAAAGCAGGTATATTCGCCATTGAGGGCAGCTTCATACGCATTAAAATTGTCCGTTTTGTTTAGCGCTACCTTTTGATAAGGGGCAAAGGTCAAGTCTGTTTCTTGTTTTGGGTTTTGCTTTTTGAAAGTGAATAAATCGCATCCTGCCAAAAAAAGAAGCGAAAACAGCATGATTGGCGTTAAAAAAGTACTTGCAAAAGATAGTGGGAGGGAACCTGTTGTTATTAAACTATTTACAACGTGGCTTGTGGCTTGTGGCTTGTGGCTTGTCCATACGATATTAATGCTAAAAGTATAGAGGAATAGGTTGCTTATATGAGTATAATAATTTATGACGATTTTGTCAAGGGAGTGAGAAATGTTTTTCTATAAGTGATTATGCAGACCTATTTCACTGGGTGCATTTCAAAACTTCCGAAAGTACCTCGTGAACACCTCTTTCACCTTTTTTTATGCCGACGAGAGGGGTTCACGTATGATGTTGCCTCTACAGGACTTGTTTGTATAGGGTGGTTTTGCTTGGTTTTCTGTTATGATAGCGCCCCTACGGGCTTTTTAATGTATTTCTGCTGCCGTAAGAATCATCTGGTACATGTCTCAACTTTTTCAATGGAGGGCATAAATGTCACCTAATCTAAGCGTATCGTATGTGTATTGGCTTGTTTGAAATACACTCTATTCTACTATAGACAAGACAGTTTTAAGCATGAGTGGGGTAGGAGATAAAACTTGGCATTTAAGTACATGACAAAAAAAGCGAGGCTCATTTTTTAACCGTCGCCTGAAAAGCATTTTAAAGCACTTGAACTGAAATTTCTAACGGGTTTATTTCAGGATTTACTGAAGTGTAGGTGACGTGTGTCTTTCATATGCCATTTGATCTTCATGGGTGGTATTGGAGTTGTGACGAGGTGGTGTGGGATAAACGCTCATGATGGATAAAGCGTGATTTTGGTTACAGTCCATGAAAATCACCACAAGGTACCTAATTATTGCATTGCTGGATGACGTTTTTTTTTGTATAGTTGGAATGAAATATGATAAATAAGGAGGATCACTATGAATATGCATCAATTTATTTTAAAGCTAAAGCTTAGTGCCGGATATATCCTGCTTTTGGTGGCTTTGTGCTTGGGTCAGCCGGTACAGGCTCAAACCGTACCAGAAGTGCACCCTGCCACGCGCCCGTTAAGCGAGGTGTTAGACGAATCGGGGCGTTTACGCCCAAATCTCCCCGCTGGCAGTTTTGACCCGAAGGGCTTCCGTATGGTGCAGGATGACAATGGCGCACCACGCTTTGTACCCGAAACGGAGGGGCAGGATTTGGGTGCGCGCCCATTTGTATCCCAAAGCCCAACCGATGACGATGCCAACTGGGATAGTCGCTTTGAAAACGAAGATGCGATTAACGATATATTTGCTTTTGCCCAAGATGGCCAAGGCAACATGTATGTGGGGGGCGAGTTTTTTGGAATAGGGGGTGTAAAAGCCCATCGGATCGCGAAATACAGCCCGGCTAACAATACATGGTCGGCATTGGGTTCCGGAACGAATGGTGTGGTTTATGCGATTGCGGTTTTGGGGAACGACCTCTATGTGGGTGGCAGGTTCAGCGAAGCTGGGGGCATTCCGGCCAACTACATTGCGAAATACAGTCCTGCGAGCGATACGTGGTCTTCGCTGGGTTCTGGAATGGATTATGAGGTTTATGCGATTGCGGTTTTGGGGAACGACCTCTATGTGGGGGGATGGTTCAACGGAGCTGGGGACGTTCCCGCCAAAAACATTGCAAAATACAGTCCGGCTAACAATACATGGTCTTCGCTGGGTTCTGGGGCGGATGGTGCGGTTTCTGCTTTTGCGGTTTTGGGGAACGACCTCTATGTGGGGGGATATTTCACTCAAATTGGGGGCATTCCCGCCAATGATATCGCAAGATACAGTCCTGCGAGCGATACATGGTCTTCGCTGGGTTCTGTAATGCAAGGTGGTTCTGTTCATGCTCTTGCGGTTTTGGGTAGCGACCTCTATGTGGGTGGGGGGTTCAGCGAAGCTGGGGGCGTTTCCGCCAGCCGCATCGTAAAATACAGTCCGACTAACAATACATGGTCTTCGCTGGGTTCTGGGGCGAATGGTTGGGTTTATGCGATTGCGGTTTTGGGGAACGACCTCTATGTGGGTGGCAGGTTCAGCGAAGCTGGGGGCAGCCCTGCTAACAACATCGCAAGATACAGCCCGGCTAACAATACATGGTCTTCGCTGGGTTCTGGGACGAATGGTAGTGTTCGTGCACTTGCGGTTTTGGGGAACGACCTCTATGTGGGAGGCTGGTTCAAGGAAGCGGGTGGCATTCATGTCAACAACATTGCAAGATACAGCCCGGCTAACAATACATGGTCTTCGCTGGGTTCTGGGATTGGGATAAATGGTTATGTTTATGCGCTTGCGGTTTTGGGTAGCGACGTCTATGTGAGTGGTAGGTTCAGCCGAGCTGGGGGCGTTTCCGCCAGCAACATTGCGAAATACAGTCCGGCCAGCGATACGTGGTCAGCGTTGGGTTCTGGAGTGAATGGTTATGTTTATGCACTTGCGGTTTTGGGTAGCGACCTCTATGTGGGTGGGGCGTTCAGCGGAGCTGGGGGCGTTTCCGCCAGCAGCATTGCGAAATACAGTCCTGCGAGCGATACATGGTCTTCGCTGGGTTCTGGGATAAATGGTTATGTTTATGCACTTGCGGTTTTGGGGAACGACCTCTATGTGGGTGGCAGGTTCAGCGAAGCTGGGGGCAGCCCTGCTAACAACATCGCAAGATA
>ERZ761607.719-NODE-719-length-51417-cov-12.188369_pt1 | contig 51417 bp, 34 predicted proteins | sample MGYA00511164_ERZ761607 | MGnify/ENA primary metagenome ERZ761607 (study PRJEB28899, sample SAMN02445080) | bioreactor sludge metagenome | biome: EBPR sludge | place: Australia: Brisbane, Thorneside Wastewater Treatment Plant | collected 2011-06-22 ...
CCTTTTGGCATATTGCGTGCGCTATCGTACTTTTGACCAATCTTTAAACAAGTTCGAAATAAGAACATTAGAGCTTATGTCTGCATCATTGCAATAATGTTATTTTGATGTACCCATAAAAATCCAATAAAAAAGCCCTGTACTTATCGGGCTTTTTTATTATTCATATTTCATTCACGAGAATAATTGTAGCTTTTTCTTTCGTGATTCTTCAAGAGGTAACATTTCTTTTTCATTTGACCTTCGCGAATAATCCTGTCGTACTTTTTCATATTCTGCTTTTATTTGCGCTATAAATTCCGGTGAGGTGTCGCCATTCAATAAATTCCCTGCCACAGGCACAGCGCGTGAAGCATCCAGAACATGCATTGCTATACCGGAATATTGTGGTGAGATTTTTACTGCCGTGTGCACACGTGATGTTGTGGCTCCACCAATTAATAATGGCGTATTCATTCCTCTGCGTTCCATTTCTTTTGCAACATGCACCATTTCATCAAGAGAAGGTGTAATAAGTCCGGACAACCCTATAATATCCACATTTTCTTTAGAAGCTGTTTCTAAAATCTTATCTGCGCTGACCATCACTCCCAAATCTATAACTCTATAATTATTACAACCCAGCACAACTCCCACAATATTTTTACCAATATCATGAACATCGCCTTTGACAGTAGCCATTAAAATAGTACCATTCGGCTTTGATTCTTCGCCATTTTTTTCTGCTTCCATAAACGGCATTAAATATGCAACGGCTTTTTTCATAACACGTGCAGATTTAACTACTTGTGGTAAAAACATTTTTCCGGCACCGAATAAATCTCCAACAATATTCATTCCATCCATCAAAGGTCCTTCAATAATTTCAATGGGACGAGAATAATAGTGACGTGCTTCCTCCATATCTGCATCAATATGGGCATCAATACCTTTTACCAAAGCATATTTTACTCTTTCCTCAATGGATGTATTTCTCCAAGCAAGTTCTTCTTGTTTTTTTTGCGTAGAGTCCTGTGCAGACATTTTTATTTTTTCAGCATATTCTACTAATCGTTCGGTAGCATCAGCACGACGATTAAATAAAACATCCTCAATATATTCGAGCAAATCTTTGGGTATATCATCATAAATGTCCACCTGCCCCGCATTTACAATCCCCATATCCATACCGGCTTTGATAGCATGATACAGAAAAGCCGAGTGCATTGCTTTGCGAATTGGCTCATTGCCGCGAAATGAAAATGATAAATTAGACACGCCTCCGGAGACTTTTGCATGCGGTAAATTCTTTTTTATCCATTCGGCAGCTTGGATAAAATCCATTGCATAAGTATTATGTTCTTCAATTCCTGTTGCTACGGCAAAAATATTAGGATCAAAAATTATATCTTCGGGAGGAAATCCGACTTCTTCCGTTAAAATAGAATATGCTCTTTGACAAATTTCAATTTTACGGGCAGCCGTATCTGCTTGCCCTTGTTCATCAAAAGCCATAACAACAGTTGCAGCACCGTAATAGCGGATTTTACGTGCTTGTTCAATAAATTTTTCTTTCCCTTCTTTCAAAGAGATTGAATTTACAATTCCCTTTCCTTGAATACATTGTAATCCTTTTTCTATGACCGACCATTTTGACGAATCAATCATAATCGGTACACGGGCAATATCCGGCTCGGCGGCTATTAAATTCAGAAATGTGACCATTGCACCTTCCGAATCCAACATCCCCTCGTCCATATTAATATCAATAATTTGCGCACCGGCTTCAACTTGCTGTAAGGCAACAGACAATGCCTCATCATATTTATTTTCTTTTATCAATTTTGCAAATTTAGCAGAACCCGTGACATTTGTTCTTTCTCCAATATTGACAAAATTTAATTCGGGGCGCATGATAAATGGTTCATAGCCCGACAATCGCATAAATTGAGGATGTGTGGGAATTATTCGTGGTGTTAATGCACTTACATTTTTTGCCATTAAAGCTATATGATCGGGTGTCGTGCCGCAACAGCCACCAACAATATTAAATAATCCTTCTTCGGCAAATTGAGTGAGCACAGAAGCCATGTGATGGGGTGTTTCATCATAGCCGCCCATTTCATTGGGTAAACCTGCATTAGGATAAACACTGACAAAACATGTGGCAATGCGCGATAATTCTGCTAAAAATGGGTGCATTTGTTCAGCACCGAGAGCACAATTTAATCCGACAGATAATAAATTCGGGCAATGACGAATAGAATTCCAAAATGCCTCTGTGGTCTGACCGGATAATGTACGACCGCTCAAATCAACAATTGTTCCGGAAATCATGACAGGCAAAGACATTCCGCGCTCATCGAATATTTCATTGACTGCATAAATTGCTGCTTTTGCATTGAGCGTATCGAACACTGTTTCAATGAGGATAATATCAACACCACCATCAAGTAAGCCGTGTAATTGTTCTTTATAAGCAAGAACTACCTCATCCCAATTCGTAGCTCGAAAACCGGGATTATTCACATCAGGTGATAATGACAGCGATTTATTTAATGGTCCTAAAGCACCGGCAACAAAACGTGGTTTTTCTGCGGTAGAATATTCTAATGCCGCCTCTTTTGCTATGCGTGCCGCTCGTACATTTATCTCATACGCAAATTCTTGCGCATCATAATCAGCTTGCGCAATTCGTGTTGCACTGAATGTATTGGTTTCAATTATATCAGCTCCGGCAGCAAGATATTCTCTATGAATATTTTTTATTATATCCGGTTGGGTTATAGAGAGTAAATCGTTATTTCCTTGCAAATCATGATTATGATGGCAAATTTGAGCATGAATTGTGTCATGATGATGATGTGTTCCTCCTCGAAAATCTTGCTCTTGGAGTGTATGTTTTTGTATCATCGTTCCCATAGCACCATCAATGATAAGAATTTTTCGGCGCAAAAGGTCAGTTAATTGCTGAAATAATGTCATGCTCTCGTTATGTATCATAAATAAAATAGAATCAAAATTATTATTATTGCTTTACAAAAGTCACCGGTAAGGGGAAAAACAAAAAGGTTATAGTGCCTGAGATACTTTTTTTATCCGTGCTCATTTTTCCATTCGATATTTGGAGAGGAACCGTTTGTAAAAATCCTCCACCGCCGCCACCGCCGCCGCCTAATGAGGATAAAATACTAAGGTCAAGCAACCCAGCATTAATTGCAACCGTTGAATCAGCATTAAAACTTGCAGTGCAATTTTCTAATGGTTGAGCTAATTTATAGGGGAATTCTTCATCGGGATTCGCATTGGGATCAAGAAGATTTGCAGGAATATCAAAAAGAGCATAGCCTCTGCCTTTAATGCTATTTTGTGATTCTGAAAAAAAGACATCAACAGTGCCGCCGATTTGAATTACCGGTACTGCGATCTGAGCTTTCCAGTTTCCGGCTAACGGTGATGGTTTAGGTAATACAACAGTCGTTGTAGGCTGCTGTGCACCCGTCGGATCTTCTTTGCATGCACTAAGTGTCAATATCATTGCACAAGCAATAAATAGCAGCGATGGCGAAAACATAATTTTTTTCATAATGACTTTCATATAATTTATAATGATATTCCCGAATACACACCTAAGCCCGCAGAAAGATGATTGCATGAACTGAGAGTATTGCAATTTGAACATAATTCCGAATAAGAAACTGTTGAATTGACAGTATTTTGCTGATAGACATTTGATAATTGTTTTTGCATTGTATTTTTCTCTTTTGCAGATGGATTACCGGATGTCAATATTTTTTGTTCATTCTCGGATTGCTGTGAATTAATGTTACCGGAATTTTGCTGAAGCTCTGCTTGTGCTGCCGCTGCTGCTTTTGCGGCTTGCGCTGCCACTGCGCGATCTTGTCCGGAAGTATCTCCGGGAGCCAAAGCGGCACGTCGAACAATTTGCATTTTTGCAATAGTTGCTTGCGGATTATTCGGCACAGGAGAAGTATCTATTTTTACTTCTCCACTTACAGCATATCGTTTACCATCGGGACCGACGGTATAACCGAATGATTTACCACGAGCCAAACCACCCGCTGCTGCCTGATGCGCCGCTTCATGTGCTTTGACATCAGCATCTATTTTTTCTAATGCACGGATAATTTTTTGATCTTTTTCTGATAATTCCTTCGTACCGGAGAAGACTTTTTTTTCTTCATTTTCTTTACCGCTTTGCAATAGCGAAGTTCGCTCTGTATCATAGCCGGACGATATGGAATTAATCGTTATCATTCAAAGAAATTGCAACATTGATAATTAGTGATGAGGTTTCCACGGAATATCATCTGTACCATCGAGAAAATTAGCCATACGGGCTGCAGTAAAGAGGAAATCCGATAAACGATTCAGAAATGGTATCACTGCCACACCTATATCTTCTTTTTCGGACAATTCGACACATAAACGCTCAGCACGACGACAAACCGTTCTTGCCAAATGCAAAAAAGACGCAGCTTTGGTGCCACCCGGTAAAATAAATGTTTTTAATGTCGGTAAATCATAGCTGTAACGGTCAATAATTTCTTCAAGCCATTTCGTATGTTTTTCTTCCACTCGCGGGATATGATATTTTGCTTCACGTTCCAATGGTGTTGCCAAATCTGCTCCGACGGTAAAAAGTAAAGCACTAATTTCAGTTAAAATCGGCTGCATACTTTTTGGCATATCATCTTGCGCCAAAGCAATACCGATGACACAATTTAATTCATCAACAGTACCATACGCATCTATACGAGCGGAATATTTTTTTACTCTTTGTCCGCCGAATAATCCTGTGGTGCCATCATCACCTGTTTTGGTGTAAATTTTTATACTCATATTTCACCTATTAAGCATTTTGTGCCGCGCGTGCCGATGCCGCAGCAGCTATCTGGGTAATTTGTGAATCTAACATTAACAACGCTCCTGAATTATCGCCTACCATTTTTAACTTTTGCAACACTCTATCTGCCATCACTTCTTCTTCTAACTGTTCGGTAATAAACCAATGGAGAAATACCTCAGCTGAATAGTCGGCATGTTCACGTGCCACTTTTAATATCTGATGAATGGTCTGCGATAAAGAGCGCTCATGCTCATAAATTGCCGAGACAGCTTCAACTGGTGAAGCCCATGTCATGGATGGCTTATGAATATCACGAAAATCAACACTCCCCTTGCGTTCTAAGATATAATTGTAAATCTTCATACCGTGCATCAACTCTTCCTGAGCTTGAGCATTCGTCCATTGCTCGAATCCTTCGAGGTCTTGAGAATTAAAATATGTTGACACAGAAAGGTATAAATACCATGAATAAAATTCTTTATTCATTTGAGCATTCAATAATTCGAGTACTTCGGGATGTATCATTTTGTCCACCTGTAAAATTGAAAAATATAAGCAAAAATACAGCCCTTACTGTGTACGGTGTATATCTATGCATGCTTTCTTTGAAAGAACCTTAGAACTTATACACAATGCGCTGTGCAGGTTCATGACGATTAAAGCGTAATTTTGTCGTACTATTCATTAACACAGTAACACACGATGAAAGCATTGGTAACCGGAGCAACAGGTTTTATAGGTAGTCACATTGCGGATTTATTACACAAAAAAGGCTATGATATTGTTTGTACAATTCGTTCTTCGAGCAATATGCGTTGGCTCAAAGACAAACCATATTCACTTGTAGAGACATCACTTAGCGACAAAAAAGGGCTTGTAAAAGCATTAGATGGTGTGGACATTGTCTTTCATGTTGCGGGCTTGACAACCGCAAAAAATGAAGCAGAATTTATGCGAGGTAATCGTGATGGGACACGCACGATACTTGATGCTGTTCTGGAAGCAACACCCAATATCAAACGTTTTGTCCATGTCAGTAGCTTGGCTGCCGTAGGTCCGGCTGAATCGCTTGACAAACCTGTAACCGAATCAACACCTTTTCACCCGCTCACCGCTTATGGCAGAAGTAAAAAAGCTGCCGAAGACGAAGTAATGAAAGAACAGCACCGCATTCCTATTACTATTGTGCGACCTCCCGCTGTCTATGGACAAAGAGATACAGAAATCCTCACATTTTTCCAAACCGTCAAAAATGGCATAGCGCCGCTCATTGGTTTCGATGAAAAAAGAATCAGTCTTATTCATGGTTTGGATCTTTCTCGCGGTATCATCGAAGCAGGAGAATCGCTCAATACCATTGGTAAGCCCTATTTTATTTCCTCAAAACAATACTATACATGGGAAGAAATTGGGAAGATTACACAAGAGGTTCTCAAGAAAAAACGTATTCTCACACTGCGCATTCCCCATCCTTTGGTGTTTGCACTTGCCGGAGCTGCCGGTTTTTTTAACCGTTTTTCTGCGAAACCGGGTGTTCTCAACTATGAAAAAGGCATTGATATTACTCGGCAATTCTGGATTTGCTCCATTGAAAATGCCGAAAAAGATTTCCAATTCAAGGAGGAGTTTACATTAAGACAAGGAATTCAACAAACCATTGAATGGTACAAACAACAGGGTTGGCTTTAAATATCCCTTAGCAAGTTACTTCATTCTCTTGTGCAAAAAAGGTAAAATTTGAGCATATATTGTCCAAAAATCGCCACTTTGGCACTTTATCGCTCATCCTTGTATGGCTTTAGTTAAAAAGTATTTGCGTGTTTCATAAAAAAATGCCATTTTGCATAGTCGTAAATGTACAAAGACATGCGACAAAGTACAATATCAATGGTTATTGCCATAATGGACGATGTGGTATGCGTAGTGCTAACTCATCATTGAACAGAATCACGACATTCCATCAATTCACAATTTTTATCTCATTCTTTTCGGAGTTACTATGGTACACCGATTCACTTTTTTCCGCAGCATGATGCTTTTGGCATTGCTCGGATTTATCACAAGCACGGCATCTTTTGCCCAGATGCCCAAAAAGAAAGTCGTTGTTGAAAAACAAACAGGTGCTTGGTGTCAATACTGCCCGGGCGGTATTGAAGCTTTTGAACAAATACACGAACAATACCCTGAGGATGCTATTCTTATGGCATATCACCAAGGTGACGGCATGGCTATTACAGAGCAGGAAACTATACGTGCGGCAGGTTACTGGAATGGCTATCCAAGCGCAACAGTGAATCGTTCGGACGCAATTGCAACACACCCAGCAACTGTTGCTGGAAATATAGGTAATTATATGGGGCGTACATCTATTGTGGATGTTCGTCTAAAATCCGTGAACTTTAATGCAGGTTCACGCAGTTTACAAGTTGAAGTTGAAGCACGCTTTTTTGCTAATCACACAGGCGAAAAACGTTTCAATTTGATTGTCATTGAAGATAGTGTCACAGGTTCAGGACAACCATTCGACCAAGTAAACGCATATAATAATACAGTCGGTAGCAAATGGTATAAAAAAGGTAATCCTATCAAAAATTTCTACCATCGCCATGTTGTTCGTAAACTTCTCGGTGGTGCATGGGGAGCGGCTAATTCACTTCCCAACAGCGTACAAGCCGGCGATGTAAAAACTTATACTTTCAGCAGTAAGTTAGACAATACTTGGAAACCGGAAAAAATGTATTTGGTAGCAATGGTTGCAGAATTTGACAATGACGGAACCAAACCTCGTACCATCCTTAATGCTGAAGAAGAGCGCCTTACTGTACGTTCCGCTCGCGCAGAATTATCCATGTCAAAACCATACAATGTTATCAAACCATCGGAAGTTATCGAGAAAATCATCACGGTGAAAAATACGAATGCAATGGAATTGACCTTTGATCTTGAGATTGATGAAGACAATAGTAGCTATCCCGCAGACTGGAAAACTGAACTTAGTACTACAGATGTAAAAATTGCAGCCGGTAAAACAGCCGATATTACCGTAAAAATTACAGCCGGTTCCTCTTTTTTCATGGCTGAATTAGGAAAAGTTATTGTGAAAGCAACGCCAAGATCAAAAGCAGGCATTGATCCACGTTCCAATTCAACAACAGTATTTGCATTAACAGACAATGCAAAATATTTGACAACTCAAATTGGTGGTTTTGTCAATTGGGGTGATGATTATGCAAATCTCATGTCAGAAAGCCCACTCTATGGCAATGGTATCTTACGTACAAGCTGGCAAGAAGCAGAACCTCTTATTGCTAATTTCAAAGATCAATTTGATGGCTACTCCTTCCAATTATCGGGTGGTATTGTTGTCCCAGGTCAAGGTGTATTTGCACCGGCACCATTAGCATCAAAATCCCCAAGTTACCCCAATATTGCTTTATTGGTAACAGATTTATTAGCACAAGGTAAGAGCGTCTTTTTGTCTGCGCCGCGTTCTTTGTGGTGGGCAAGCAATGATCCAAATGCTGCTGAAGGTAAGGTTCCTGAAGCGGTCAATTTCTTCAAAGATATTCTCAAAGTTGAATTTGTGCAAAGCGTTCTGCGCTTTACTGTTAGCGGAAATACATACACATACACAAAATTTAATGTTGCGGGAATTGAAGGCAATCCTATTTCTAATGCTGTAAATGGTTTAGCTAATAATACGAATCAGAATTATACCATGTACACCGATATTATGAAATTATCAACAGGAAGTACAAGTGTTCCTCTTTTCACAACGGACAATAAAGCAACGAATATTGTTGGCGTAAGTTATGAAAATGACAAAAAAGGGCGTTTAGTATTCTTAACAGTACCTGTGGAAGCGTTTGACAGTCCTTTGACTCGCACTACCTTTATTTCAAAATCATGGGATTGGTTGCTTGAAGGCAAAATACAAAAACCAAAAACTGCAAAAATTGCAGCAAGCGTTGGTTCTGTTGATTTCAAAGAAGTTGCTGTCAATACCGAAGCAGATGTAAAATTTGATATTATGAATGAAGGCGAAATTCCGCTTGTTATCAGCGATATAGTTCTTGATGGCTCCAATCCGGAAGCATTCACAATGGATAAAGGTACATTACCTCTTAGCATTGAGCCGGGACAGAAAAAAGAATTCAGCATAAAATTCAAACCCACTCAAGAGAAAATCTATCTTGCCACATTGCAATTTACATCCAATTCTGATGGAGAAGAAATCAACAATATGTCATTAACAATTGAAGGTAAAGGTATTTCCAATGCTCCCAAACCATCCGTACTCAAAACAACTGACAGCAAAGTTTCTTTTGGTTCCGTTGCCGTTGGTACAGCAAATAAAATCTTGAAATTACGTAATTCTTCGACACAAGCAATAACTATCAAAGATATCAAGTTTGAAGGTAAAGATGCTGCTAATTTCAGTATTATTGACAAACAAGATATCATTCCTTCAAATATCGAATTGCCATTTAACATCGGCTTTACTTCCGACAAAGCAGGCAGCTATGCAGCAACAATGACCATCACTTCAACTCTTGATGATAATTCACAAGATGTATTTACTATTGAGGTCAGCGCAACAGCAATTGCTTCCGGTATTGAAGAAGATGCCGTTTCCGAAACAATGGCAATCAGCGTTGGTCCAAATCCTGCCGCTGTGCAATCAATGGTAAGTTTCACTCTTGGCGGTAATGCTCCTCAAACTGTTGGTATTGACATCGTTGATATTAATGGTGCTGTGGTTATGCCTCTTTTCAATGGCGTACTTGCAGCAGGTCAGCATCCTCTTGCTATCGCAGCGGATAAACTTGCAACAGGTTCTTACCGTGTTGTAGCTCGCACAAATTCTGAAAGAGTAAGCGTTCCTTTGATGATTGTTCGCTAAGCCGAAAAATCAGTACATCATTCCAAGCCGTTCCGATGAATGTCGGAACGGCTTTTTTTTGATTATACACCAAAAATTGAATAGTCTTTACTCTCTCGTATCTTCTAATTTCGGCGATGCACTCTTGCCATTCACTGGAATTGTGAATTTGTTGATGCAATGAATGATATTATCCATTGAGAGTATCTGACCAATAAAACATGAGACACACAATGCAAAAGCCGAATAATCGTATCCATTTTTTTAAGTGATGGCTATGAAAACAGAAACAAACCGAATTACCGAACATGAAGCCACATCGTCCCTTCTGTATGATGTCGAGGGCATGAGTTGCGCTTCATGTGCTGCCCGATTAGAAACATTACTCAATCGTGATAAATGTGTGATTGATGCCACGGTAAATTATGCCTCAAAAAGTGCAAGAATTATCATTCCGCAAGGCATAATTGACAATACAGTGCATATACTGGCTCAACAAGCAGGGTTTACCTTAACCCAACAAAAAAGTGTATTTAGCACTACTGATAAAAACGAAGAGCGCATAAGCACATTGCGCAGCAAGACTATCATTGCACTTGTACTTTCTACTCCGGTATTTATCATAGGAATGTTTTTCCATCATGGCGGTACAGCATTGAACTGGATTTCGATGATTCTGACAGCTACGGTGCTGGGCTATTCCGGCAATCAGTTTTTTGTACGAGCGTGGCAGGGTCTTCGCCATTGGTCAATGACGATGGACACATTAGTAGCATTGAGTACAGGTATAGCTTTCGCGTATAGTGCAATAGCAACTCTTATCCCCTCTTTTTTGATGAGCTATGGCATTGAACCGCATGTTTATTTTGAATCGGCAGCCATCATTGCAGCATTTATACTCTTAGGCAAGCTATTAGAAGAAAATGCGCAGCAAAAAACGGGCAGTGCCATCAAAAAACTTATCGCATTGCGCCCTTCTCTCGCACGTGTGATACGCGATACGAAGGAACTCATGATTCCAACGGAAACATTGCTTATCGGTGATGAAATCATCGTCAAATCAGGTGAAAGTATTCCCGCCGACGGTCTTATCAGTTTTGGCAATTCCTTCATAGATGAAAGCTCATTGACCGGAGAATTTCTTCCGACAAGTAAAGCAATAGGCGATACCGTTTTTATGGGTACAATCAATACCGGTTCTGTCATCCACATTACTGCTCATAAAGTCGGCGATGCCACTGTCTTGGCAGAGATTATACGACGAGTACATCAGGCATTGAGCAGCAAAGCCCCGATTGAACGATATGTAAATAAGGTAGCGTCGGTCTTTGTTCCGACCGTCATTGGGATCGCAGTAGTAACGTGCATACTCTGGATATTTCTGAGCGGTTCATTTGCACAAGCATTGATGGCAAGCATCAGTGTATTGGTCATTGCATGTCCTTGCGCTCTGGGACTTGCCACGCCAACAGCTTTAATTACAGGCATAGGACGCGCAGCGGAATTGGGCATACTGATTAAAGATGCGGCACAATTAGAAGCAACAGCAGCCATCACCCATATAGCATTTGACAAAACAGGAACACTTACTCAAGGCATTCCTACCGTGACCGACGCATATTATGCTGAAAACGCCGCAGCACATTTACCCATAGCTTTACGTTTAGCACAAACTTCCTCACATCCGCTCTCCATTGCACTTGTAAAATATCTGAAAACTTTAGCCACAACAACCGATACCCGATTAGAAAAAGTGGAAACGATAGCGGGCTTAGGAACTCTTGCCCATACATCGCAGGGAATATACCGATTAGGCAGCCGGCGCTTTATGGAACAAGCAGGGGTAAAAGATTTACCAGAAACCAATAGAACATCTGTGTTTTTAGCCGTTGAAAATACATGGGTTGCATCATGGACATTCCGTGATTCTCTTCGTGAAAATGCCAAAGAAACACTAACACAATTACAGAAGCAGGGCATACAAATACTGATGCTGACAGGTGACAAAAAAGAAGTAGCAGATGAGATAGGGCAAGAGCTTGGAATTAAAGATATTTACGCAGAGTTATTACCCTCCGATAAAGCATCAATTATACGCAATTATCAATCGCAAGGTCATAAAGTAGCTTTTGTGGGTGATGGAATTAATGATGCGGAATCCTTAGCCATTGCAGATGTGGGTATGGCATTGGCTTCAGGCACAGATATAGCAATAGAAACAGCCGGCGCAACCCTCATGCGCTCCGATATTGCCACAATTTTGACGGCAGCGAGTATTGCACGAGCAACAGTAAAGACCATACGTTTCAACTTATTATGGGCTTTCGGTTATAATATTATTCTCATACCTTTGGCAGCGGGTGTTTTATATCCTCTCAATGGGATGATGCTGCATCCGATGATAGCAGGTGCCGCTATGGCTTTCTCTTCAGTCAGCGTCGTACTCAATAGTCTTCGCTTAAAATACACGCGACTCATATAATATACCATCTTCATTAAAATCCTCACAAATGCACATTCGTCACTTCAAAACAAATATAAGGAGCTACTTATGATACTTGTCATACCATCTATAGATTTGCGCCATGGACATTGCCTTCGTTGTATTGAAGGTGAACCGGGCACAGAAAAGCTCTACAACTCATATTCCTTCCATCCCGACAATCTTGCCAAACTACTTCGAAGAGAAAATGCCAAGAGTGTTCATATCACAGATCATGACTCATTTGATAATGATAAAGATGCCAATACCGATATGATAGATGCCATAATCCGTTCCATAGATATTCCTGTGGAATTACTTCGATGTTTCGATACTGTTGAAGAAGTGGAAGAACAATTAGAAAAAGGTGTTTATCGTGTTGTGCTCCATTCTCTTATTCTCACCGATCCCGAAGGTGTTCGCTCTCTTATTAAGCATTATACACCCAGTCGCATTATTGCGGGTGTGAGAGCTGATAAAGATATAGCTGTCATGCCATCAAACAAAAAAGGACTTACTGCCATAGATTATGGCTTGCAGGCGAAAGCATTGGGCATAACACGATTGATTTATACCGATATCTCATGGGAGGGTACATTATGTGGACCGGACACGGACATATTGCGCACTATAGCCATTAAAACGCAAATGCGTATTACTGCCGCAGGAGGTGTTTCATCGCCAAGTCATTTGTGGGCATTGCAGGAACTACAACCCTTCGGCTTAGATTCGGTCATCGTGGGCAGAGCTTTATATGAAAATAAATTTCCCTGTCAGAAAATATGGCGACAAGCAGAAGCACGTTTGGAAGTACCGATTGAGGATTAATCAAAACTATAATGATAACTTTGGGAGCAGCAATAATTATTTTTCCACTATACCGTATGCGACATTTATGAAAAATTTACTTTTACTTTTTGGTACTTTACTCGTTCTCGCCTTTGACATGAAAGCACAAACAGATGCAGTTCCTCTCATTTTACAAAAAGAAGAACCTTATTATGGCATTGGTTTACAAGCGGGTTTAGCTACCGGGTCGGGTATCATGTTTCGCGCTATTATCCCTGATCGTTTTGCCGCTGAAGCAACAATCGGCGTGATCACACTTGGCGATTACACCTATTTCTCATCGGGACTCGAAGGACAGTTCCGACTCAACCCCAATGATAATAATCGTATATTTCTTTTGGCGGGCGGGGGCTTTTATTCCAAAAACAAAGGACTGGGTAATAGTTTTGATGCGCCGTGGCGACTTGGCATTGGTGCCGGCTATGATTGGCTTTTTGGAAACCATAACAATGCTATGCTTGGTTTAGAAATTCCTCTTACGGTATTTTTTGATGATAAAACAACAATTATCCCCACTCCCCAGCTTTCATTTATGTATTATTTCCGATAATTTTTTGCTGAAATAGAACTATTTGATTAAAGCAAATGTAATAAAAAAAAGCGTCCCTGAAGAGAGACGCTTTTTTTATATATCGGAAAGTATTAAGGCGATTATCGTGAGTAAAACTCAACAACAAGCGGCACTTCACATACCACGGGAACTTCTTCACGCGGAGGCAAATATAAATACTTCACAGAAAAATCTGCTTTTGATACTTCCAAATATGGCGGCGCAGCAGAAGCACGCACAGCATCTTGGAAACATTCGAGTTTACGGCTTTTTTCTTTTACTTGAACAACATCGTTCGGATTGACATGGAATGATGGAATATTCACCAATTTACCGTTCACGAACACATGACCGTGACGAACATATTGGCGAGCACTTTGCATAGAACGTGCAAAACCCGCACGGAACACAAGAGCATCCAAACGTGATTCGAGAAGCTGAACCAACAATTCCCCTGTATTACCAAGCAAATGATGTGCTTTTTTGTAATAATTCGTCATTTGACGCTCGTGGATATTGTACTGAAGACGTAAACGCTGTTTTTCGAGCAATTGCTGACCGTAAACAGACATTTTACCACGACGTTTTTTACCGCCATGCTGTCCCGGCGGATTGGAGTTTTTATCCATTACCTTACGTGCTTTTGCCGTAAGAGAGAATCCCAGTTTGCGGGAAATCTTGACCTTTGGTCCTGTATAATTCATTGAAGTACCTCGCTGCAAGGCATCGTCCGCCTGCGCAATTTGTGAAACATAGTCACTTTATTTATGCCTAAAGCAATAAAGAAAGTGGGTACGATATGTAAAAAAGAGTGCAAATATACGGCTTTTTTCTTATCTAACTCCCATACTATCCATCAATAAAGCGATTCACGCCCACAAGAATGAAGCATATATACAAGATTTCCTCTAATTTCGCATTCATATTCTTTTACTCTTTATTTTAGACCATGAAAATTTTAGTCACAAACGACGACGGTATTGATTCACCCGGCATTCATGCTTTGGTTCATGCTCTCCGCACTATAGGTCATGTGACCGTGGTTGCACCCGACAGACAGCAAAGTGCCGTAGGTCATGCACTTACCGTCAGCAGTCCTCTGCGTGCCATACCTTTCCATCGCGATGGGGAAATGTTTGGTTATGCCATCAATGGCACTCCTGCTGATTGCGTCAAACTCGGTATCAGTTCCTTACTCACTGCAAAGCCCGATTTGGTGGTTTCCGGTATTAATCATGGTGCAAACACTTCTATCAATATTCTTTACTCCGGCACAGTATCCGCAGCAACAGAAGCCATGATGATGGGCATTCCCGCCATTGCCGTTTCACTCACTTCCTTCTCTTATGATGCCGATATGTCTGGAGCAGCCGATTATGCAACACGTATAGCACAACAGATGACATCCTATAATTTACCCAAAGGCACCCTCCTTAATGTGAATGTTCCAGCTATACCGGCAGGATTACTGAAAGGCATGAGATTTACTCAGCTTAGCAAATCTATGTGGGAAGATAAATATGAAAAACGCTATGACCCTATGGAAAGAGAGTATTATTGGATTCGCGGAACATATCATACCATAGAAGCTGATGGCAATACCGACGACGGAGCAGTTGCCGAGGGCTATGTGTCCGTCACGCCAATACATTATCAATTAACCGACATACATACTTTACAATCCCTACGCGCTTTATAGTGCATAGAATGTTCCATAACTGAATTGAACTCCACAATTATTGCTCATTGCTTTTATTCACTCATTATTGTTTGATATACTATGAAAATGCTATTTTCTTTATGCTGCTTAGTCTGCGCTACCTTTTCTCTCATATCAGAAGCCCGAGCGCAGCAGAAAACAGAACAACAATTCGTGCAATCAGAAATAATGGTGCGCTTACGTTCCGATTTTATGGATCGTCATAAAGCAGAGCAAGCACTTGCATCGCTCCATTGCGAGATTATTCACCGTCTGCTCTCACCCGAAGAAAGCATCACATTTAATCCTTCTTTGGCATTCTCTTCTTTTCCCATAGCAGATATGAATGGGCTGTATCAGGCAGAATATAATCTCTTGAGAACATATAGAGTTCGATTTACCGAGACTATCTCACCGAAAAATATGTGCGCTAAACTCGCAGCTTTTCCCGCAATAGAGATTGCAGAACCAATCAGCATAGAATCCCTGTTAACACAACCCAATGACCCATTATTATCCATGCAACAAGACTATCTGGATGCCATGAAAGTTCTTGAATCATGGGAAATAACCCAGGGGTCAGAGGATATCATCATCGCTGTTGTGGATAATGGCATTGACACCAAACATGTGGATTTAGCCGACAATCTGCTTATCAATGCTGCCGAAATACCCAATGACAATATTGACAATGACAATAATGGCTATGTTGATGATTATTCGGGCGTTAACTTAACATGGCGTTCTGATGGTTCCGATCCCAATGATTATACCGTCAATGATTATCACGGCACATCATCGGCAGGCAATGCTTGCGCTGTGCCGAATAATGCCATCGGTGTTATGGGTACCGGATTTCGCAGTAAACTTCTTGCAATTAAAGCAGGAAAAAAAGACGTTATTAACATCTCTGAGGGCTATGAGGGCATTATGTATGCAGCAAAGCGAGGCGCTCATGTCATCAGTTGCAGTTGGGGAACAGCCGGTTTTTATTCAACAATCAATAACTCTGTCGTCCAATATGCAATCAGTCGCGGATGCGCTGTAATCGCCTCTGCCGGCAATACAGGCAATACGGCTATTTACTATCCGGCAAATTATCCGGGCGTGCTTGGTGTCGGTAATTCATCGCCCAATGACATACTTGCCGACAGCTCATCCTATGGCGTGGCATGTGATATTATCGCTCCCGGACAATTGTTTTATACACTCTTTCCCAATAATGCCTATAATCAATTTGACGGCACATCATCGGCTTGCCCTCTTGTGGCAGGTATTGTTGCCGTGGCGCGTTCACGCTTTCCGCAATACTCCGGATTACAAATATGTGAACATGTACGACGCACAGGCGACCCAATGGTAAAAACAGGTTTGCAATTAGATAATATTCTCCCCTTGCGCGTGAATATGTTGCAAGCCATCACCGAACAACCCGCTTCTCACAGCGCCATTGTCTATAAAGACATCATGTATAGCGTAAGAAGAGGTAAAGAAAAAATAGCATTATCCAAATTCTTAGTCAATGATACCGTAGAAATGCGTCTGATAGTCCAAAACAGACTCGCCGATGCTGCCAACACTACATTTACTTGCTTTCAACCCGAAAATATCGCCTCATTACGAATGCTTGATTCTGTGGTCACCGTCCAAGCAATTCCCGCCGGCACCACTATGGAAATAGGCACATTCTCTTTCATAGTCCAACAAGAAACCACACTCCCCGAATTATTACGATTCAGTATTGCAACGCCATCTCAAAAACCGGACTTCTTTTTAGTAAGCATTATTCCCGTCACAGACATTACCGACTTTGCCACTGATTCACTCAGTCTCAGTGCCGGAGACAATGGACAAATCGGGTTTGCAGGAACGATCTTTTCCGCCAATAGAAGAGGAAAAGGGCTCATGCTTAAATCATACGACAATGTGATTTTTAGTGGTGGCAATGCCAATTCCACACAAAACTTCTCCGATTACAGTTCCGGACTTATCGTCACAGACATTGATGAAAACCCTGCGAATAATCGTGCCGTCAGTGCTTTTGCTGCACAAACCGATTTCTCCGCCATACAAGAATTCAGCGCATCAACGCCAACAGTATCCGTCATTACCGACACCACATCAACTCAACCAATAGGCATTGAAATTCACTCCGACTATGCAGTAAATAATTCTGTGCCCAATGCCATCAAAATTATCCATAAATTGAAAAATATATCCTCCGACACACTCAACACCATTGCTCTCGGCTATTTTTTCGATATAGATCTCGGCAATCAAGGATCTGACAATTCAGTAGCACTTTTCCCTGAAGCAATACCCGAAGGATGTAATTCCTGTGCAGCAGAAATAGTCTCTCGCGTGGGCAATCATCCACATTTCGGATTTCTTGTACGTTCCGACAAAGCCGATGACAAACCCGCTGCGGCAGGTGTACGTGGTGTGCTGGACGATTATATCATCACACAACAAGAAAAAATTACCTTGCTCAATAGTGGCACCGCATTGCAAACAACCATTGTCGGCGATGTGCAAGTTGCCATCGGCACACAATTCAGCGGCGACATACTCCCTACTGCCGAAAGGACTTGCGAAATATGTATAGGTGCGGCTTGGTCAAAACAACAGTTGGCGCAATCATTACAACAATGTATGTCCACCATCACCTCCATTGCTGAAACCGAAACAATCAAGCAAAGCATAGCATTTCCCAATCCTACGAATGATATTTTATTTATTCATTCTCAGTCCGCACAAGCAACAACAGGATATATCATGAATATTCTCGGAGAAAAAGTCCTTGAAGTATCGCTTTTGTCGGCAGGCAATAATGCTGTGCAATCAATTTCTTTGGCGCATCTGCCAAATGGCATCTATACTCTCCGTATCGGCACTATGACACAGCAAATTATTCTCAGTAAATAAATTGCATCTTCTTGAATCTCCTCACACAAAAAACGCCTCGGGATTTTCCGAAGCGTTTTTTTCTTTATTATTAGCGCCATCTTTGAATAAAGTTCGCATATACGCAGCATCCCACATTCATCATACTTCCCTTTCCTACTGCGCTGTGACTTTTGTTTACTCTTTAATCACAGCACATTGTCTGATAGCTACAGACCGATTATTCTATGCTATGCCTGTCCGCTCTGCTTCTATCTTTTTCTACTTTACTGCTATGTATGTCTGATTAACTTCTATCTCCGTCTTGTTTGTTTTGATTTCCACACGTTTAACTTCTATGGCTGTCGGATGACTTTCTATAGTTGTCGGGTTATCTTCTATCTTTGTCTGTTTACTTTCTATACCCGTCTGCTTACTTTCTATACCTGATTGCTCATCTTCTATGCTCGTCGGATGACTTTCTATGATGCCAGAAGTTCACCAGATGACCCCAGAAGTTCACCAGATGCATCCAGAAGTTCACCAGATGCATCCAGAAGTTCATCAGATGACCCCAGAAGATCACCAGATGCATCCAGAAGTTCACCTGATGACCCCAGAAGTATGTTTTTTGCTCATAGAAGCCAAAAATCGCCCCCCAGAAGCCGAAAAACGCTATCCAGAAGCTAAAAAACGCCCTCCAGAAGCTATAAAGCGAGAGAAAGATGAGAACAAGCGACGGAAAGAAGACAAGCAATGACAAACAGCAACAGAGAAGCAAGAGAAAGTTGAGTAAAAGAAAGGTACAGTAAAATTCCGTAGTTTTGAAAAAAGAAACAGCACATTGAGTGAATAAGCTGATATGTATTTACTTTGAAGAAGATATACCAACAATGGAAACAGTTATATTTTGCGGAATACAAGCCACAGGTAAAACAACTTTTTTTAAGGAAAAGTTCTTTAAAACTCATGTACATATTTCACTTGATCAACTTCATACAAGAAATAAGGAGCAAAAATTTATTGACACTTGTATTCTAACTCAACAACGCTATGTTGTTGATAATACGAATCCCACAAAAGAGGATAGGGCAAAATATATTGTGGATGCAAAAACTAATAAATTTAAAGTTATAGGATATTACTTTCAATCAAAATTAAGTGATGCCTTAAACAGAAACAATCAACGTTTAGGAAAAGAAAAGATTCCTGAAGTAGGAATTAAAGGGACATTCAATAAATTGGAAATTCCCAGCTTTGATGAAGGTTTTGACGAACTGTATTTTGTTATACTTGAAAACAATAGTTTTACAATTAAAGAATGGAACAATGAAATTTGACGATTTAGATGAAAAAATGCGTGTTTATGAAACCTCTCAAGACCGTTGTGTTTTGCCTAATATGTATATAGTGGCGAGAATTGATGGCAGAAGTTTTACAAAACTGACAAAAGACATACACAAATTCAAAGCACCGTTTGACGAAAGGTTCAGAGATCTTATGGTGGGAACTGTTAAACATCTCATGAATTGTGGGTTTAATGTAATTTATGGCTTTACAGAAAGCGATGAAATTTCACTATTGTTTCACTATAACGAAACAGCATTTTCACGTAAGACAAGAAAATATATCTCAATTTTAGCAGGAGAGGCAAGTGCAAAATTCTCTTCGCTGCTTGGCGACATAGGTGCATTTGATTGCAGACTTTCTGAACTTCCGAATAAACAACTGGTTGAAGATTACTTTAGATGGAGAAATGAAGACGCTCACAGAAATGCATTAAATGCTCATTGCTATTGGCGTTTACGAGAAGACAATTTTTCTCAAAGTGAAGCAACCTCAAGAATTGAGGGAATGAGTAACGCTGACAAAAATGAACTTTTATTTCACTATGGAATTAACTTTAATGAATTGCCAAATTGGCAAAAACGTGGAATTGGTGTTTATTGGAAAGATATAAAAAAGGAAGGATTTAACCCTAAAAACAATGAAAAAGTTCTGGTTGATAGAAGAGAATTATTCACAGATTTTGAATTGCCAATGCGTGAAGAGTACAATAAATTTATATCAGCACTAATTGACAAATATCAGATTCCGAACCGTTAGACTATGTAATTGTTCCTTTAAGGTTGTAAATGACTAACACATTGAGAGTTTTTTAAGAAATACATATGTACGGTATAAGTATATTGTAAAATTAAACATAATCCCGGCGGGATGACACGTTTATAGAATTTGTGTTCTATGAAAAACCTATCCACCCCGTCAGACTGCGTCTGACACCCCTCAATGAGGGGAATTTTTGGTGATGGTTGGCTTTCCGTAAACCTATTAGGTTTTGAAAACCTTATAGGTTTTTACATCTTTATGACCTGTGCTTGGCGAATTGCCGAATCATTGAGTCAATACTCGCTCGCTCAGTAAAAAATGTAGTATATTTGGAAAAGCATCAAAAGTATAAAGCAAAGTCACTTAACAATGAACAGGCGAGACTGTTGATGAGGTGGTGGAGGTAGCCTCAAAAACGAGAAAGATGTCGTGGGAAGTCTCTGCTGCTAAAGTTTGGAGAAAGAGATAGAACAATCAGAGTACAAAATTTGAGGATAGATCCAAGACCAGCTATATAATCTGAAATACCCTAAATTATTATGAAATTTAATATGGAAACACCTATAAAAAAATATAACAACTGGAAAAATCAGTTTACAGATACTTCAAAATTAACAGTTTTTGAGTACATAAGTTTTAATGTACATCCTGAAGATGTGCTAATTATCAGTTCGCTTTTTTTCCCAAATCTCGTTGAAGTTAATGGGGCTGTATTTTTAGAAATGCAATATAGCTATAATAGTTACTTGTCGTGGCTTAATCATTTCGGTTCCGATAGACAAGCGTTGGAAAAAATGATGAATCATGTACACATGTATGATATATTTGGACATTCTAATAATGTAGATGATACTGTTTATGAACAAGTAGGTATGTTACTTCAAATTGCATGGACTAAGCATTTTAAATCTGAATACCCAGAAAAGAATATAGTCGTAGATTATTGGCATAGTGAAGATGATTATGGTCCCATCGTGACAGTGTTTCAAAAATAGGTTTAGCAGCTTTGCTGCATTACCCGGTAGAGTATATAGTGGCGGAGGAACATTAAAAATTTACAAAACAAGTTGATGATGAAAATATTTTAAGACATATTGAAGGAACAGCACCAAGTAATAAAAGCTATCTTTATTCAAAAACAGATTCACAAGCTGTATTAGATGCCTACTACTCTGGCAATTATAATTGAATATCAGAAAGAGTTTCACAGAATGAAGTCACGATTGAAGTTTATGGAATAGAAGGGAGATATGTAAACAAAGGAAATCCTAATGGCTTGCACAATTTAGATCTATCAATAAATATATTTACGATACAATCAACTAAGAGACCCAAACCATTTTCAACAAATCCTAATAAAAAGAGGTAATTATGAATTACGTTCAGTTATTGTTATCAACTTATAGAGCTTTATTATTCAATATAATATGCTCGGTTAGGTTTATTTACTTGGAACAATTAGAAAACACTGAGGATAAAGTAAATCTTTTCATATACTCGGATAGAGAGTTAACAGAAGATGAGAAAGATATTTATTTTGCTGTTGCAGCAGAAATTTCAGGTGACTACTGCGACATGGAAAGTCCTGATGTACATTTTATAGTTGATAATCGAGAATATGACCCTAAAAATTATCAGGGCAAATTAGTATATGCTAGATATGGGTAAACTTAAAGAAAAATACAACAATATTTTCTAAACATATATTATGTCAATACAAAGTTTATTTGTAAAATGATTGAATTAGATTTCTCCTTCGTTCTTTGAAAACTATGAGACATTTCGGGTTTTAGCCCCATACTAATTCCCCGACGGAGAATGCGAAAAAAGCGGGACGCGGTTTTGGGTAAATAATCCACCCCGTCAGACTGCGTCTGACACACCCCTCAATGAGGGGAATTTTTGGTGATGGTTGGCTTTTGAAAATCTATAAGGTTTAGAGACGGAATCCACGCCTCTGCCACACATCCGATGGAGGGGATTTCGTAGGGATGTCATGGCAATCTTCCTTCTATGTGCGAAAATTGTCGTATCTTTGTGCAGTAAAACGGTCGAATTGCTTTTATTTGTCATGAAGTATGTTGCAAAGACAGACCGGCGCACAGAAATGTAATGTGTGTTTTCTTCAACATAAATTCAGACATAATACCTCATAAAGGCAATCTCATAAGCGATGTACGATTTTAAGTAAATTGACACATCTACCCGAGCCAAATGCTCACGGGAACCCATCTCACCCCATAGTAACGGTGCAGCACAATTTCCCTTCCATACCGAGATTTCCTTTCTTTACCATCTTTGTGACTACGATAATCGTGGTTCATGGCACGTAAACGGTATTGTATAATTCAAGAATAAAAAATCTATTATTTTCATGCAGTTAGAGTTGTGTGTTTATGCTTATCGCAACCGGTGACTGCGCTCACAAATTAAAGTTACATGTCACAATTACAATTTCATGACTTGGCTGTAAGCCGAGAAATGCAACGCGCCATCGGCGATTTAGGCTATGTTTCGGCAACCGAAATTCAAGCCCAAGCTATTCCTGCTATTATGGAAGGCAAAGACCTTATAGGACAAGCACAAACAGGCACCGGCAAAACAGCCGCTTTTGGTATTCCTCTAGTTGAAGGAATTGAACGAGGCAACCGCGATACTCAGTCAATAGTATTATGCCCCACACGTGAACTTGCAGTGCAAGTATGCGATGAATTGCGCAAATTAGCTCGCTACCGTCGCGATATCCGTATCATTCCGATATTCGGCGGTGTTTCTATCGAAAAACAACGTATGGAATTGCGCCGCGGTGCCCATATTGTTGTCGGCACACCCGGACGTTTTATTGATCAAATTGAGCGCGGATCCATAAATTTAGATACCGTTAAAACTGTTGTGCTCGACGAAGCCGATGAAATGTTAAATATGGGTTTTCGACCATATATTGAACAAATTATGGGAATGATGCCGGAACAAAAACAAACAGTATTATTTTCTGCTACAATGTCAAAAGATATTCGCGAAATAGCAGCACGCTATTTACAAAATCCGACAACAGTGACCATTGCAAAAAAAGAATTAACCGCAGATAATATTCACCAAGTCTATTATGAAACATTAGGCGTGAATAAAGTGGCTTTAATCCAAAGTATTCTTGAAAAAGAAAATCCTGATTCAATTATGGTATTTTGCAATACAAAAAGTCGTGTGGATATTGTCGTAAAAAAAATGCTGCAAGCAGGTTATACTTCAGCAGGCATTCATGGCGATTTTGTGCAAAATAAACGTATGCGCACTATGAATGAATTTCGTCGCGGTGAATTACGTGTTCTGGTAGCTACGGATGTTGCCGCTCGCGGTTTGGATATAAGTTCGGTCAGTATGGTCATTAATTATGATTTGCCATTAGACCCCGAATATTATGTTCACCGTATCGGCAGAACAGGGCGCGCCGGAAAATCAGGAAAAGCAATTACTTTTTCTCATGGACGTGAAGAATTACATCGCTTACGCAGCATAGAGAAATTTGCTAAAACAACACTTGAAAAAGCTCTTTTGCCCGAAGATATTTTTGTGGACATCTATGAGCCGGAACCGCAACCGTTACGCAGAGGAAAAAAATCTTCATCATCGAATAATGGACGTTTTTCATCATCCCGCAATGATGATGGTGCATCACGTCGCAGCAGCTATGGTAATCGCGATGAGCGAAGCAGTAGCACAGAAAGAAGCAGCAGCGGCGGTTTTGAACGTCGTGACAGGGATGACAGAAGAAGCAGCGGCAGCGGTTTTGAACGTCGTGACAGAGACGAAAGAAGAAGCAGCGGTGGCGGCTTTGAACGTCGTGACAGAGATGACAGAAGAAGCAGCGGCGGCGGTTTTGAACGTCGTGACAGAGATGACAGAAGAAGCGGCGGCGGCGGTTTTGAACGTCGTGATAGAGATGACAGAAGAAGCAGCGGCGGCGGTTTTGAACGCAGTGAAGAAAAGAAACATAAATTTGATACGCAGCCCCAACATGATAGTAAATTCGGCGTATTCAAACAATTCAAAAAAAGACGCACCCCATCATTCTAAGAACAAAAAAAAGGCGGAAAGAAATTTCCGCCTTTTTCTTATGTCTAAATTTCAATAAATTCTGTTGATACTATTATTCCACGATAAAGTATATTCCTTTATTGTGCCTTTACAAATGATGCTGTCATTATTGTTCCGGAGGAAGAAATAACACGAAGGGTGTACCATCCTTGCGCTAATCTTTCTACGGGCACTCGCACAGCCGCATCGCCCGATAAAGTTTGTTGTGCAAGCAATTCACCTGTAAATGAAAATACCTCCATAGTTCCGATGCGTGCTTCTTCGGGCAAATATGCTGTTAATTGATCTTTGACGGGCAATGATGATAATTGAATTGTACCTTTTTGTGCAAGTTCTAAACGTTCACGCACCGACACAGCCAATCCTTCACCATTAATAACAATATTTCTATTTATCGGAGGATTAATAACCTTTGTACTTCGCATTGTTTTTGTGGGCCACTCCACAACGATAGAATCTACGGCAGCAGCTTTACCAAGACCAAAATTGAGAATAAACGGACTCATCATTCCCCAACGTCCGACGCCTGACTGTATATCTCGCGTTTGGCAAATCCCTTCGGCATACACACGCACACGAGCACCAATTGCACCGCTATTTGTTCCTTGTGGCGCATCTAAGCGAATACTGATATGATTATTCGTCTGTGCAATATCATTTTGAAAAACCCATACACGACCGGATTCGGCATTGGCAGTGCGTGGTGAATATTGAATAATAAAATCATCATCACCGTCCAAGTCTATATCAATCGGACGATTGGAATGTGTTTCTTTAAGAATAGTACGCAATCCCAAAGCACCGGCAATTTCTTTGAATGTGTGATCGGGTTGTTGATGCTGAATATAACAACGGTCATTGGTTGCATCGTATCCTGTGGCGCTCAGTAAAAAATCCACATACATATCATTATCGAGATTTATCCATGAGCCGGCTTGATCACCCAGATGTCCAAAATTGGAAACAGTTATTTTTGATCCTTTCGGTAAAGAAAATGTGCCATATTGATTAGACCATGTTGTATCTTTTGTCACATTAATTGTTCTTATTATTTGTCCATTATTTAATGGTCTGTCAAAAGCGTCCGTTTGCCATGTGAGGCGATAATTATTTGCCGCTCCCCCATTTTTTGTTAAAGTGGTTCTTCCTTCACCTGCATTTAATCCTCCATGAATAAGCATTTGAGCTATATCCATATCTCCGTCATTGTCATAATCATAGGGCAATGCTTCCCATTGGCATAATTCACGTGGAAATACTAATAAATTTGAGGTAGAACCACCAACATCAATATTACCGTACATATTATTTTTTGCAGTATATCCCGATTCTTCATTTGCATTACGAAATGTACCATTCCCCATATTTTTCCACAATGTTCCGTCGGTGCGGCAATATGGCGATGTGAGAATATCTGGATAACGGTCATTATTCCAATCGGTAATGCTTGCGCCGTATAATGGTTCATACACTTCTTCCAAACCTGCATCGAAGGTCATATCTTTAAAAGTACCGTCGCCATTACCTTTCATTAAAAATCCGGGAAGAAAAGAACTACTTTGATGATCGGCAGAAAAATTACCAAAATAAATATCGAGATTACCATCTAAATCATAATCTAAAAAACAAATACCCGTAGCAGGAAATTTGCCTAAATCGGGCAGTCCGCTATTTTGTACAAGTGTAAAACGTCCCGTGCCGTCATTAAGCAATACTTCAGCATAATCACCGACATCATTAAATGTGCTGACATTAAAATAAAATAAACCCGACACAATATCAGGGTAGCCGTCATTATTTATATCGGCAATGCCCCAAATATCCGCCACACGTCCTGTCACACTTTTATCACGATTGGCATATATACCGGAAGAGTCGGTAAAATCAATAAAAATACGATCTGACGGATTACTTGATTGCGGGTCTTGTCTATTAAGATACAACCGTGTTTTCATGCTGCGGTCATACGCCAGCACTTGTAAAAGCAAATCGGGATAATCGTCGCCATTGATATCACAGGAGCTGATTTGCCCCGAGCGCGCACTTCTCAACCCTACCTTTTCCGTAATATCTTTGAACCATGTCTTATCTTGTGCAAAAGAGTGAATCGCACTTACGCAGAGTATGGTAAAAACGGCAAAGTAAAAACGATACATAGATCTCCTTCTTCGAGAATAGTGTGTGAATAATTGTTGCGTAAAATTACACAGTTAGCGCGACGTACAAGCAAATTTCCATCAAAAGAATGGGAAGACAGCACCTTAGCAAAAATCCTAAAAAGTGTTAATCTGCATGGTATATGCGGATTTTCTTGCATATTGCCATCAATAAGTCGAAAGATTCATACCGAAGAATCGTCATCTGCACGCATATATTATGAGGATACTATGGCTTTACACTCAAGAATAAGTATATTTTTCTTTGCAACTGCACTCTCATATACGGCAGTTTTTGCACAACTTCCAAGCAAAGAGCAAGTCACGACACAAGTGCTCGTCGGCGCACTGGAAAACAGTCATTATGCTCCTGTGGGGGTGAACGACACTCTTTCACGCAGAGCGTTCCGACTTTATTTAGACCGTTTGGATTACAACAAGAATTTCCTTTTGCAAAAAGATGTGGATGCCCTGCGCACTTATGAGTTTGCTATTGATAATATGATTGAAGCAGGCACAAGTGAATTGTATCCCTTAGCTGTCAAAATTATGGCAAAGCGTTTGGAGCAAACACAAGCATATTGTGAAGAAATTTTATCCCAACCCTTTGATTTTAATCAAAAAGAGACTATTGAACTTGATGCCAAAAAACGCCCGTATCCTGCAACGGAAGCAGCGCAAAGAGATTGGTGGCGTAAATTGCTCAAGTATCAAACCTTGACACGCGTTGTTGCGGCAATGGAACAACAAGAAAAAGATACATCCGCCAAAGCAGGTAAAAAGTCCTTGGAGCAATTAGAAAAAGAGGCGCGCGAAAAAGTGCTCAAAGCGCAGCGTGATCGCTACAAAAGATCTATGAAAGAAACCGAAACAGAAAAATTAGCTGTCTATCTCAATGCCATAGCTGCAAGTTATGACCCTCATACAGATTTTTATCCGCCCAAAGAGAAAGAAAATTTCGATATTGAAATGAGCGGTACGCTTGAGGGCATAGGTGCTACATTGCAAGAAACCGACGGCTTTATCAAAGTACAATCTCTTGTGCCCGGCGGTCCTGCATGGAAACAAAAAGAGTTACAAGCCGAAGACCTTATCTTACGAGTAAAGCAAGGTACGAAATCATCGCCTACGGTCACTGGCGAATCGGCAACGCAAACAGACGACAATGAATTTGTGGACATAACCGATATGCGCTTAGATGATGCTGTACGGCTTATTCGCGGCAAAAAAGGAACACAGGTCACATTGACAATCAAAAAACCTAGCGGTGTCACAACCGACATTACCATCACACGCGATGTGGTTGTGATTGAAGAAACATTTGCCAAATCGGTAATTCTCAAAGATGAGCAATCCGGTAAAGAATATGCTTATATCAATTTACCGAAATTCTATGCCGATTTTAATCGCAATGGCGGCAGAAGTTGTGCCGAAGATGTACGCAAAGAATTAGAAAAAATTAAAGAAGAAAATGTGGGAGGAGTTATCCTTGATTTGCGCAATAATGGCGGCGGTTCTTTGCAAGATGTGGTAAAAATGTCCGGCTTATTTATCAAAGATGGTCCTATTGTTCAAGTGCTCAGTTCAGACCGCCCGGCGGATGTGCTGCGCGACTATGATAAAAACATTGTCTATGATGGCAATGTTATTGTGTTGGTAAATCAATTTAGTGCATCGGCATCGGAGATTTTATCGGCTGCATTGCAAGATTATGGACGCGCAGTTATTGTGGGAACTCCTCATTCATTTGGCAAAGGCACTGTCCAAACATTTATAGATTTGAATAATTATCTCAACAATGAATTTAAACAATTCGCTCCGCTTGGTTCCTTAAAAATCACATTCCAAAAATTTTACCGTATCACCGGTGAATCAACACAATTCAAAGGTGTAACACCGGATATAATTTTGCCGGATGCTTATGAATTTATTGATGTCGGCGAAAAACAATTAGAATATCCGCTTGCATGGGACACTATCCCGAGACAACAGTTCGCTCCATGGACAAAATCAAAACTCTCCATCAAAGAACTTGCGGAAAAAAGTAAAAAACGCATCAGCGACAATAGCAAATTTGCTTTGGTACGCAAGCAAGCACAAACAATTAAACAGCGTCGCGATGAGACAATAGAACCGGAATCCTTAGACGAATATCGCGCAGAACAAGAGCGCATGAAAGCAGAGAACAAAGAACTTGATGCCCTCAAAACAGAGATTCCGGGCATTGCAACACGTTCTCTCAAAGCCGATGAAAAGACAGAATTGCCGGAGCAAAAAGAAAAAAATGATGATTGGTACAAACAAATTCGCAAAGACATAACCATTGCCGAAGCTATTGCCATACTTAATGATATGAACAATGCATCTGCAAAAAATTGATATAACCCACTGAACTCTTCTCTATACCCAAAGGCAATCTTTTAAGGTTGCCTTTTGTATTTTTGCACACTTTCTTTATCAATCCCGACTATGCAAACAATACAAGCACTCACAGCACACATTGCGGGTTATTATGGTCTAACAGACACGGACGATATTATACGACGTTGGCAAGAACCCCACCGATTCTATCATACGGCGGAACATCTGAAATCTCTCTGTCAGGAATTCAGTAATCATGACAATGAAGAAGAGCGCTGGATACTGTATTGCGCTGCTCTTTTTCATGATATTGTCTATATACCCGGTGCACAAGACAATGAAGAACAATCTGTGGAAATTGTAAAACGATATATTCCCGATTCTCATCCCCATTTTGACACTGTATGCGATATCATCATAGATACCAAACATCATACTCCCCGTACAAGTCTGTCTGCCAAATTTTGTGATGCCGATATGGCTATTGTTACTCGTTCATCTTTAACCGAATTATTGGAATGGGATAAAAAAATATTTCTTGAGTTTCAAAAATATGATTATGATACATATCGTGAACGTCGTCTTGATTTCTTGGAAAAAGCAAAAAAACGCTATCCCACCAATGCCAAAAATCTTACCGCACTCCAAGAAATAGTACGCAACAATACTCCGAAAATAGGTGTGTATGCAGGATCATTTAATCCATTTCATAATGGACATTTAAATATCCTTCATAAAGCAGAAAAAATATTCGACAAAGTAATTATTGCTCAAGGCATAAATCCCGAAAAGCTATCACAGGACAATGATAATATTCACAATGTCAAAGCCGTAGCAATGAGGCAATGTGAGCGATTTACCGGATTACTCACCGACTTTGTTTTATCGAAATCACAGCATGCAAATATCACTATTATTCGTGGATTACGCAATGGTGATGACCTTGCCTATGAAGCCAATCAATTACGATTTATGGAGTATCTTAAACCGGATATACAAATCATGTTTTTGCTGTGTGATATGGAATATGAACATATCAGCTCATCCTCTTTGCGTAATTTAGAAAAAATACAAAAGGGTTTGTCATTGCCATATATTCCTTTTTAATGATAATGAATAGTCACACACATAAAAAAAAACATCCCCTATTGCTTCAGATGCTTCTTCCATTGAGCATCGTGATTATTACTTTATGTATTGGTACCATAGGATATTACATATTGTGGTTAGATAACAATGGAACAGTATTGGATGCCTTGTATATGACTGTTATCACTATTGCGACAATCGGTTTTGGTGAAGTAAAACCTTTATCTTCCGCCGGGCGAATATTTACTATAGTTATTACATTTATTGGTATGGGTGGTTTAATTTACCTGCTTACAACACTCATGGAATATCTTGTTCAAATTCAATTATCCGATACAAAGGAGCAAAAACGCATGAAAACTCGTTTGGAACAATTACATAATCATATTCTTTTAATTGGTGGCGGACGTGTGGGGAAACATGCTGCCAATGAACTTTTGCGCCATAATCAAGAATTTATTCTTATTGACAGTGATGTACGAATTCGGGAATATGCGGACGAGCATGAAATATTGTTTCATATTGGAGATGCAACGGATGATAATATCTTAATAAAAGCAGGAATTGAACGCGCCAGAGGTATTATCATTGCAACACCCAATGATGCCACAAATTTATTTATTGTGTTAAGTGCACGTAGTCTTCATCCAACGATTAAAATTATTGCTCGTGCAGAAGAAGAATCAAGCGTTCGAAAACTATTACGCGCAGGAGCAGATAAAGCGATTACACCCCATACTATCGGTGGACAACAATTAGTGACATTGATGATACATCCGACAATTGTTGATTTTTTAGAAAATACTATCGGCAGTTATGATAATGGATTACGCATCGAATCACTAACCATTGCCCCCGGCAGTCCTATTATCGGTCACTCACTTGATGATATATACTCACAATATAAATCAACGGCAACTGTACTTGTCATAATTAAAGATAAACAGTTTTTTCCCAATCCGGAAAAATATATCCGCATTGAAGAAGGCAATCATATTATTGCTTTCGGTACTGATGAACAATTAACTCTTTTAGAACAGTTAGCAACTATTTCATAAACTATTTTTTTTATACACACCATGAAAGTAATATCATTTATCCTTATCTCGGTTTTAACAACCATTTCTTTATATGCACAATCGAAAGATTATCTGGGTACATGGGAAGGGAAATTAGCAGTCGGAACAATGAATTTACGATTGGTATTTCATATTCAGGAAAAAGACTCGGCATTATCGGCAAGTTTTGATAGCCCCGACCAAGGAGCACGCGCTATACAATTTACCCGTGCAGCGGTCAATGGCAATAAAGTAACTCTCATCTTTGCACCTAATAATTCGCAATTTGAAGGAAGTCTTAATGATCAAAAAACAATAATTGTCGGCACATGGACGCAAGGCGGACAAAGCATACCTCTATCAGTTACGAAAACAGATCAAGTGCAAGGAATTTCTCGCCCTCAAACGCCACAACCCCCATTTACGTATGAATCTGTTGAGGTATCATTCCCCGGTGGCGATAAAGATATAGAATTATCCGGTACACTTACCTTACCGAAAGGTAAAGGACCATTTCCTGCTTTATTATTATTAACGGGTTCAGGTCCGCAAAATAGAAATGAAGAAATCCTTGAGCATGTTCCCTTTGCTGTCATTGCGGATTACTTTACAAAAAAAGGATGGGCTGTGTTGCGTTATGATGATCGCGGAGTGGGTAAATCCAAAGGTAATTTTTCAATGGCAACAACAAAGGATTTCACGAAAGATGCCATACAAGCACTCGAATTTTTGCGTAAAGATTCACGAATTAATACAAAAAAAATAGGTCTTTGCGGACATAGCGAAGGCGGAATAATTGCACAACAAATAGCCGCAGACGGGAAATCCAATCCTAATTTTATTATTATGCTCGCCGGACCTGCTATTAGCGGAGCGGATATTCTTGCATTGCAAAACCAAGCTTTATTGCAAGCTTCCGGCACAGATACCGCATTGGCATCGTGGTATGCACGCTACCTTAGAACAGAAGTGTATCCGACAGTGATGAATAATTTGCCGAAAGAACAAGTACAAAACCGCCTTGCAGAAGCATTAGACCGTATGTTTACAACATTTTCTGAGGATGATCTCAAAAATTTAGGTATTAACCCAACAGTAGTTAAAGCAATGATGTCACAAATGACTATGCCGTGGTTACGTGAATTTTTACAATATGACCCACAAAAAACTTTACAAAAGATACAATGCCCCGTGCTGGCTTTATTTGGAGAAAAAGATTTACAGGTACTGCCGGAAGTAAACAAAAAAATGTTGCAAAAACATTGCCCTAAGGCACAAACAGAGATTGTACCAAAACTTAATCATCTATTTCAAACAGCAGACACAGGTATGCCAATAGAATATGGCAGCATCGAAGAAACCATTGCTCCGGCAGCTTTAAATTCAATAGAAAAATGGCTTAATTCTCTACCAAATTAATTCTCACACATCGGACTGCAGAATTACATGATTAGTCATACACTAGTTGTGATACACCATGATTTATAATAATCATCACTTTGTCACATTATGTCATTAAAGAATCTAAAAGTGTTGTTAATTGTTGATATGTAAATGGTTTAATCAAACGTTCATCAAAGCCGAATTTTTCAGGATTAGTCATTACCGGATCTTCAGAATATCCGCTGCAAGCAACTATTTTTACTAATGGGTTTATGGTTCCGTTTCGTATCTCGGAAGCAACTATTTTTCCTCCTTTTCCACCCGGTATTGTTAAATCGAGAAAAACAATATCGAATGGCTGATGAGTACGATATGCTTCCGAGTACAGTCGTAATGCTTCGTCCCCATGCGATGCGGTTGCCACAGTATATCCCATTTCTGTCAGAATATCAGAAAATATTTCACAAAGAAAATCCTCATCATCCATAATCAAGATTCGAGAAAATTCTTTACTTTTCAATTCCGGAGATTTTAATTCGATATTTTCTCGTGCTTCATTTGCGTGGTGCGCCGGTAAATATACATAAAAGGTCGTTCCTTCATGTTCTTTCGATGCCACTTCAATACGCCCACCATGTTTTTGAACAATCGAACGTACCGTAGATAAGCCCAAACCATGCCCACTTAATTTAGTCGTAAAAAACGGGTCGAAAATTTTCGTGAGCACTGAAGAAGGAATACCACTACCGTTGTCTTTAAATTCGATGCAAATCATATCTGAATCAATCACTTCACCGCAATATGTTGTTGAGTGTGATTCTATATTACGAACGCGCACCAAAAAACAGCCACCTTCCGACATTGATTGCATTGCATTTATTGAAATATTATCAATAACTTGTCCAATCTGATTTTCATCAAAATCGCAATACCATAAATCATTATCAATTTCGACTGAATAAGACACAGATGAACCACTGAACACAAATTTCAATGTTTTTTCCAATAAAGGTACAATAGAGCCAATTGAGCGAACAGGGTCGCCGCCTTTGGCAAAAGTCAATAATTGTTGTGTTAAATCTTTAGCTCTTGTAAATACGGAAACTGCGCTTGCTATTGCTTTGTCAGCACGAGCATAATCTTGCTTATTGAGCATTAAGCGCGATAATTCAAGAAAGCCGAAAACCCCCGCTAATAAATTATTAAAATCGTGAGCAATGCCCCCTGCCAGAACAGCAAGAGAATCTAATTTTGAATTTTGAAGAGCAATTTCGTGTAATTTACTTTCTTGGGTAATATCACGAAATATAATAATAACTCCAATGACATTACTTTCCGCATCACGTATGGGCGCACCGCTTTCGGCTATGATAATTTCTTTTCCGCTACGACTCACTAATGTTATATTTTCTTCAAGCTCTATTATTCTTCCGGTGGTTAAAATTCTATGAAAAAACTCTTCACGAATATTTTTATCATTTTGATTTTTTATACTAAACACCGTTAATATCGGAAGGTCTTTGGCTTCCTGATTCGTCCATCCGGTCAATTCTTCGGCGATGCGATTGATAAATGTTATTTTCCCTTCAACATCGGCAGCAATCACACCATCGCCTATACTTCGTAATGTTATAGCCAAACGTTCTCTTTCTTCTTTTATCTGGCGTTGTATTTCACGTTGTTCGGTAATATCTTGCACTTGTCCAACAATATGTTTTATATTTCCGTCATGAGCACGAACTGCCGACACAGACAAAGACACCCAAACAATAGTCCTATTTTTATGATAATATCTTTTTTCCATGGAATAAGAATCCCTTACCCCCATTGTTAATTCAGAAAGATACATTTGATCCAAAGTAATATCCTCTTCATGAGTAATATCCTGAATGGTCATTTTTTCTAATTCTTCAGCAGAATATCCAATTATATGGCACAATGATGAATTTACACGCAGTATTTTACCTGTAGTATCGGCAAGGACCATACCTATAGGCGCATACTTGAATGCAGAGAAAAACCGTTCTTCACTTTCCTTCAGTACCTCCTGGGCTTTTTTCTTATCAACATTTAATAAACATGCCGCTATTTGATCAGATAATTGATTGCAGAAAGCAATTTCATCCGCTGTCCAGACATGCTCAACCCCAACATGTTCAAAGCATAATGCTCCTAAATTTATACCACCACTTCTAATAATGGCATCAAGCATAGCCGTAATATTATTGGGTTTCAAATAACCTTCAATATACCCTTTAGTGCGCGGATCAGTTAATGGATAGCTTGCATCAACAAATTTTCCATATTTCAGATATTGAAATTCATCATAGAATTCTTTTTCTAATAATTTTGATCCTCGCGTCACACTTTGAGAGCTTGTAGAATATTGATATATACATTCTAATTCAGTAATTTCCTCATTAAATAACCACACGCCTATGCGTTCAATACCGAATGTCACGCCGACTGTTTTGGTTATCAAAGCGCAAAGTTCTTCAATATCTCCCTCAGCAAGTGCAATTGACCCGGCAACCGTGGCAAGAATTTCATTTTGTTGTTGAACTCGTTCAAGTAGCTGCAATTGTTCTTGTTCTCTTTGTTTTCTATCGCTGATATCTTGAGAAACGCCAATAATACCGATAATTATCCCATCTTTATTAAATATTGGCGTGTCTGTGACAAAAGTTAGTACTTCATTACCGTCTTTATGGCGAATCAAAAACTCTCCGCTCCACGATTTTCCTTCTTTTAATTCATTGATTATCTCTGTTGCTTTTTCATGATAACCAATAGCGGGAGTAACATCAACAATATTATTTCCTATAATTTCTTCCGGCTTCCACCCAAAGAGTTTTTCAGTATAATTATTTGCATAAATAATCACACCTTCAGTGTTGGTTGCAATAATAGCTTGACCCACACTATTCAGCATCTCAGCTTGTAAACGTATGTTTTCTTCAGCTTTTACGGATTCGGTTATATCTTGAGCAGCACCGATAATTCCTACCACCTTACCTTTTTCATCAAACAAAGGTCTGGAATGATCCTTTATCCATTTTAGTTCACCACTTTTAGCATAAATTCTTAATATTGTTTCTTCTTCATAACCTTGTGTTAATCGCTCTCTGCGTTTTTTGGCTTTCATAATATCGTCAGGGTGAATAACTTTATTCCACCCTCCAAAATCTTCTATTTCTTCCAAAGTATAACCGAAGATTTTTTCCATGTTACCGACATGCCAATCATGAACAAATTCATCATCGCTGTTTTTCACTATAGAAAAGGCATAATCCGAACTTAACTCCGAAATAATTCGGTAACGTTCTTCATCAATAATCAATGCTTTTTGTTCCTTGCCTCGATCAATAACTATTGCGGTTAATCGCGCTATTTTTAGGAGTAAATCTTGTTTTTGAATTGATGGTGTTGCTTCTTGTTCACTGTAAAGAGCAAAAGTACCGAGCAAAGTATGCGATGAGCCGATAATCGGTGTTGACCAAATTGAATAAATATTGTATTCTTTGGCTAAATCTGTATAATGCCGAGTTAATATATCAGTAAAGCAATTTGCAATTATTACGGTTTCCATTCTATAAGCGGATGTGCCGCAAGCAGCAAATCCTTCACCAACCGGCAATTTGTCAATTATGTCGGTAAAACTTTGTGGCAAACCGTGTGCCGCCGTACTGCGTAAAATATTGAGTTGGGAATCGTAGAGCAAAATTGATGGTTTATGTTCCGGGGTTATCGTGTGTACCAATTCGCATATTTGTTGTAGAATTTCTTTCGTTTCTTTCCCGGAAATCATCATTTCCATGATAATATTCATGGCAAAAGAAAATTCTTCGTCAATTTTTCTTTCTGTGATATCTCTGGCTATCAACAATACTTCATTGTCAGAGTATGGCACAAAATTGCCACTGTACCAAATCGTTGAGCCGCGCACATTAAGTTTATAATCGGCTGTTATGGTTTGTTTATCGGCAAGGCATTGTTGAATTTTTTCAAGAAAAAATAATGCCATTGTTTCATCAAAAATATCTCTAAGATTTCTGCCTGCTAATTCACTAATCGGCAAATACAATAATTCTTCATTCTTAGGAGTAATTTCTTTACAATATCCATCACTGTCTAAAATCATGAAGATATCAGGCAGTGCATCGAACAAAGACTGAAGTTTTTGCTGTGATGCCACAAGTTGCTGTTCTGCGATTTTTTTTTCGGTTATATCTTGTATGGTGCCGATAAATATATGTGTATTATCGTTTTCGCTTTGTGCGAGTACATTACTGACAACATGGCGAATTTTGGCATCTTTACATACTAAACGAAATTCGATGCTATCATAGTGATTGTGATTAATCAGTTGTTTTATTGCACGATATACATTATCTTTATCATCCTCATGCACATACTTGAGAAAAAATTCCGGCGTATTTTCACACTCGTCCTCTGCAATGCCCAGAATTTGTAATAATTCCTTGGAAACTGTTACATTTTGTCTTTCTACATGCCACTTCCAAGTACTGATTTTCGCCATGCGCTCTGTTGTTTCGAGCAATTCCTGACTGTTTTGTACAGCAATTTGTTGATATTTTTGCGCAGCCCGACTGCGATAATGTGCTATAAGCGATGTACAGGCAATAAGTATCGGTTGTAACTCACTGACAAGCGATTCACTAAAACCACCGGGCTTATTGGCAATACCACATAAGCCAATAATCTCATCACCCACAAGGAAAGGAATACCGATAAATGCCGACATGTGAGGATGCCCTTCCGGCAAACCGCCGGCTCGAAGGTCATTGTATGGATCATTGGCAATAAGAACACTTTTGGTCATAATTGCTTTGCCAAACAATGTGTCCATATTATGAAATTCCATCCCCTTTTCCGCGTACTCATCATAGAGTGTTCTCGTTTTTTCATCCCAAGCAATATTCGTGATTGCATATACTCTAAGATAAGGGTTTGAGTCCGGAGTGTAGAGTATTTCGCCGATAAAACCATATTCCCCGTTTGTTGCTTTTAATATAAGTGCAAGCATACGATCAAAAAGGTGCCGCATTTGCTCTAATGTTGTGCAAAGCAAAAAATGTGACTGAATACTACTGATTTCTTGCAACATTTCATTCGCAGATATGGCTAACTGTTGCTCTGAATCCGATGATTCTACGAGCCGGGTTATATACACCTCTTTTTTCATTCCCATTTTCTCCAAGCTATGACGGTATGCGCATGAGATTTATCCTGCAAATTATGATATTTTGCGTTCATAGTTTATATCTCATACGTGAAGAAGACATTACACCCGCTTCGCAGTGCCTGCGTGAACACCGTGAACACACTGTATCGAATACAAAAATGGCGTTAGTTCCGAAGAAATAACGCCACCAAATCATATATTCTTATTGACTAATGTATCAATCGCGGTTTTGCGGCTGAAAAGCAAAATCTGCCGGATATCCTTTTTCCTTAACAAATAGACCACGTATATGAGTAAAGATAAAGTAAATTACCGGTACCAGAATAAGTGTCAGGAACATCGAACCTGTCAAACCACCAATCAATGCAAGCGCTAATCCGGCTTTCCATTCACTGCCCGCACTGTGACTGAAGGCAATCGGGAACATACCAAAAACCATCGCGACTGTTGTCATCACAATAGGACGTAAACGTGTTTCCCCTGCTTCTATGAGTGCATTGCGTAAACCCATACCACGCTCAAATCTGTTCGAGTTCGCTCTGTCCACCAATAAGATAGCATTTTTCATCACAAGACCTATTAACATAATAAGCCCTAACATAGTGAAAATTGACATGGAACGCATACCAAGTGCAAGTGCCAAAAATGCGCCAAAAGGAGCAACAAGCACGGAGAATAAATTCACAAAAGGATAAAAGTAAGAATCGTATAATGCAATCATGATTAAATAGACAAAGACAATGCCGCCAAGCATGGCAATACCCATATCGCCAAACCCTTCGCGGGCATTTTTCACATCGCCTATATAGGTATAACTTGTACCCACCGGTAATTTATCTTTAAGTTTGGTATCAAGGTCAGTAGCAATATCAGCAGCACCTTTTCCAACGGGTTGAGCATAAATAATAAGTGCCGGAATACGATCGCGACGCTCTAATTTTGTTGAACCCGTTGTTTGATAAATCGTGGCAAATTGTTTAATTTCTATCTGTTGCCCCATACGATTTTGAATGGTCATGGAACCAATTTCTGCGGTGCGATTTCTGTCTTGTTCATCGAGGCGGACACGAATATCATATTCTGTGGTTCCTTCACGGAATTTCACATCATCATTACCCTGCAATGCAATACGTAATGCAGCACCTACTTCGCCAATTGTTAATCCAAGAGCAGCTAATTTTTGTCTGTCCACTTCAATGCGAGTTTCTAACTTACCGTCTTCAGATGAAAGACGCACATCGCTTGTGCCATCCATAGAAAGCAATTCTTTTTCCACGAGTTTTGCACCTTGTTTCACTTTTTCACGATCGGCACCGCTCACGACAACTTGTACGGGCGATTCATTCGCTGAGCCAAAAATACCGATAGGATTCACACGAACTTTAGCTCCGGCAATTGCCATAATATTTCTCTTAATATCTGCGCCCACTTGATCTGTTGTTTTTTGGCGTTCTGCTACAGGTTTCAAATACACATTCATCTCTGCAAGATTATTTTGCGATTGTGTACCTGCAAAAGCTGAACTTGACGTACCGACATTTGTCAGTACTCTTTTAATTTCCGGCATTGTAAACAACATACTTTCTATTTCTTGTGCTTTTCGATTTGTTTCTTCCACTTTCATACTTGGCGGAAATTCCACAGTCACCGTAAACTCACCGCGATCCGATTGTGTAATAAATTCAACAGGAATTAATTTCATTAAAAAAAGAGCCCAAACAATAATGAATGTAGAAAGCGACCCTAACACCACTGTTGCTTGTGTCCATTTATTTTTTAATGCCCAGCCGATGATTTTACCATATTCATGCTGAATCCATGCAAACATTTTTTCAAATGCCAATCCGAGACGACCAAATAAAGTATTTTTGGTTAATTCCTGAATTTTAGCAAAACGTGATGCTAAAATAGGAGTAATGGTAAATGAGACAACCAAAGACATCAACGTAGAAACCACAACAACAAGAGCAAATTCACGCATGATATTACCAATAAGCCCTGTGACAAGTGATAATGGTAAAAATACCGCAACATCCACCAATGTAATAGAAAGTGCTGCAAAGCCAATTTCATTTCGACCTTTTATGGAGGCAGTAACTTTATCTTCACCTCTTTCTAAATGATGATAAATATTTTCCAGAACAACAATAGAATCATCCACCAAAATACCGATAACAAGAGACAGTCCCAACAATGTCATAAGGTTTAAGGAAAAACCGAAAGCCCAAATAAATACAAAGGTTGAAATAAGTGATGCCGGTATCGAAATCATCACAATGAGCGAATTACGCAAACTGTGAAGGAATAAAAACATGACCGCTGCAACAATAAGGATAGCTAACATTAAATCGAATTGTACGGCATTGGCGGCTTCAAGAGTAAAATCAGATGAATCTGAAGCAATTTCAATTTGTAAATTGATGTCTTTATGCTTTTCTAAAATTTCATTAAGTTTTTTCTTAACTAATTTCGACATCTCCACAGCATTGGCATCTGATTGTTTTTGCACATAAATACCAACACATTCTCTATTATTAATGCGATTATATGTAGTGCGCTCATTGACGCCGTCAGCAACTTCAGCAATATCGGATAAACGAATATCTCCGCCTTGACGTGAACGTCCAACCACAAGCTGTGATAATTCCTCCACAGATGAATATTTTCCGGCTATACGAACCACAAATTGTGTCGCATTTTCTTTAATACTTCCTGTCGGAAAATCTAGATTTCCTAAATTGATTGATTGTTGAATTTGAGTTAATGACAACCCATAAGAACGAACTTTTGCAGCATCAAGATTGACTTTGATTTCACGCTTTTCACCACCGATTAAAGTAATATTTCCTACGCCTGCTACTTTAGCAAGCTCAGGTTTAACATAATCTTGAAGGAATTGATAAAAATCGCGTTGTTTCAAATTTGATGTTGCTCCCATACGTAAAATGGGTAATTCATCAGGGTTAAATTTTGTTACGACAGGTTGTTTTATCCCCGTCGGCAACTGGCTGTTTACTTGATTTACCATGCGAATGACATCTTGCAAAGCAATATCTGTTTTTGCCGACTGAGTAAATTCAATTTGAACAAAAGATACACCTTCATAAGAGCGTGAAATCACTGAGCTTATTTTATCCACACCGGACACGGCATCTTCAATAATTTTCGTGACCGTTGTTTCCACTTCTTGCGGTGCAGCCCCGGGATATACCGTAGAGATTGAAATAAATGGCGGGCTGAATTTTGGTAATAAATTATAATTTAACTGCGTATAACCAAAAAGCCCTAAGATACCCAAAATGGCAAATAATACCACAATGAGCGATGGTCGTTTTATTGCAAGTTCTGTTAAAGTCATAGTGTTTTTCCTTTTTCTGTGGTAAGAGGTTATTATTGTTGTATTGTGACTTTATAGCCATCACTAATGATGTTTTGTCCTGTGACAATAACATTTTCGCCTTGATTCAAACCTTGCACTACTTCGATTTTGCTACCGCTTTCCACACCGCATACTATTTTTTTCAAAACAGCTTTATTATCTTGTACCACATAGATTTGTGCATTGCGTACCGAACCGATGATTGCTTCACGCGGCACCACTAATGCAGGCGTAGCTTTGACGGAGCTGAAATTTACCCTCGCAAACATGCCCGATTTAAATGCCGCCGGATCGGATAAAAGCACTTCAACGGGATATGTATGGGCTTCATCGGCTTTTGCTCCGATTGATATAATTTTTGCATCAAACGTTTTGCCCGGTAATTGATCATTATAAACAGATACCGAATTACCGACATCAATTTTAAAAATATCGCGTTCAGCAACATTAATTTTAATTTTCATGCGACTGACATCCACAATATTTGCAACGGGCGTATTATTGCCAACATTGGAGCCAAGATTAACCGCACGTGAGGCAACAATGCCCGAAATGGGACTTGTAATTTTAGTATCACGTAATTGGCGTTTTGCCATAATTAATGATGCTTCCGCCGATTTATACCCTAATAATGCAGCATCAAGTTGTGCATCAGGTATTGCTTTTTGTTTTGCCATTTCTTGATAGCGTTCATAATCTTTTTTTGATTTTTCATAATTTGCTTCGGCTTGCATAACAGCCGCACGTTTTAGTTCATCATCAACCTCAAATAAGACACTTCCCGCCGACACTCTGCTGCCTACTTCAATATTCGATTTCAGTATGCGCCCCTGTGTTTCCGATAATACCACCACATCATTATGGGGAATAACCGTACCGACTAAAGATAATTCATCGGAAAGAGTTTCTTGTTGCACAGCAGCCGTTTTTACCGGAAATACTGTTTGAATAACATTTTCATTTAATTTGGCTTCACTTTTCGCTTTATTGTTTACAAGAGTGATAACCATAACCCCGACTATGCCGAGTATAATAACTAATGTGAGAATTTTTTTCATATTATTGTGATATATTTAATCCGAGAAATATTAATTAGATTATTCAAGACCTTGAGCTTTACGCAAACGTGCAAAAGCCATTTCAAAATCCACAAGTGCTTGTGTGTAATTTACTTTTGATTGCATAAGTGTAAAATCGGCATCTAATGCATCAGTGCTTGTAGCAATGCCATTTTTAAATCTTTGTGCCGTCACACGTTGATTTTCTGTGGCTTGTTCCACTGTTTGTTTCGCAACATTTATTTTTTCCGACATTTGGCGCATGGTGAGATATGCTTGCGTCACTTCAACATTAATGGCATCTTGCAATAAACCGAGCGATTCTTTGGCTTGGGCAAATTGAGCTTCTGCTTGTCCTACTTTATTGGCTGTTTGTCCCCAATTCCATAAATCCATAGAAACTTGCACACCCAAATCCCATGTTGCATCAAATTGTTCACGATTCGGTAAAATCCGTTGATTGGGATTATTGTAATACACATTGCCGCCAACAAAAATTTGCGGATAATAATTACTTTGTTGTGCGGATATATTTTCTTGAGCAGCTTTTATTCTATATTCCGTTGCTTGTATGTCAGCACGCGATTTTTTAGCATCAAGAATCATATTATCTAATGTTGCCATTGCTGTTGCATTATCACGCGGTTGTGTTGTAGCGTTTATAACAGTTCCAAGGGGTTGACCTAAAGCATTATTGAGAGCTACTGTTGATAATTGAATATTATTTTCTGCTTCAATAAGCCGTATTTTAGCATCGGAAAGTTGTACTTGAATTTTCAAAATATCATTACGTGTGAGCATACCATTTTTTTCCAAAACCTCAGCATCTTTAATGCGTGCTTTGAGCATTTCTATACTTTCTTCAACCACTTTTTTAAATTCAACCGCCCGATACAATGTCCAATATGAATTTTTAATGGCATAACTGACATCATATTGATCACGACTTTTATCAATTTCAGCTGCTTGCGCGGAATAACGTGCAGCGTCCACCATACTTTCAATTCTATTTCCGGTATAAATGGGTTGCTGTACGGACAATTTTAGCTGATAATTATTAAGAATTACAGGGGCAATGGTAAATTCTTGTTGATTACCGAAAGGAAGAGAAAATGTAAAAGCCGGCACATCGCTTAATCGCGTATAACCACCTTGAAATTTGAGTGTTGGCAAACGATTTGAAGCCGCTTCATCCACCATTTCTTTTGCTTGCACCACTTTACTTTCAGCAATTTTTAATTGTCTGCTGGATTCTTTTCCTTTTTGTAAAGCTTCCTCAAGCGTTAATGTCATTGTCTGGGCTTGCACAATTTGCGATGAGATAATCGCACTAAGTACAAAAATTCCTACTATTTTTTTTCTCATTGAAATACTACTCCGAGATATTTTTATATAATACTTTTTATGGTTGCGGCATGGACAATGCCAATGGCGGACCACCTATTTGCCGAAAAAGATGCTGCCCTTTTTGTGACCATTCCATTCTTCCAACCGTGGTCATTACGCCCTCAAAAAATACTTTGACCAATGCTTGACACATTTGTGCAGGCGATAATGGTGCTTTTGCAAGAACTTCCGGTCTGACTATATTTTCTACTAACACAGTGTACATCAAAATCAGAACTTCATCAGGAATATCATTGCGAAACATACCTTTTTCACGCCCTTCGCGAATGAAAAAACCAAATTCTTCTTCTATTTTTTTTCTGCGCCATTCTTCCATAACACGAAAATGTTCGGGCGCATGGCGACGCATATCTTCCAGTAATACAGGGCTTACCCGCTCAAACTCATTACTGATGAGTGTGGAAACCAGAACCATTTTTTCGATGAAATTAATACTGCTGTCATGGAGGATTGGATTGATTTTACAGTCCATTTCTGAACGACGCATATCCAGCACCGATTTCAACACATCTTCCTTACCGGAAAAATGCTGATATAATGTTTTTTTGCTCATGCCTAATTTAATGGCAAGCTCATCCATAGTGACACGACTAAACCCAAAACGACAAAACTCTTCCAAAGCTGCCTCAACAATACGCTCTTTTGTCTGCTGCTGCTTTGCTTCTTTCTTCTCTGTCATCAAATCTCCTTACTTAATAATACAATGTGGTGTTGCAACACAGAAACCATTAGTGTTTCAAAAGTTTCCGCAAAATTACGCGCTTCCGACGATTCAAAGAAATAAAAGTTGCACAAAGGAAACATCTTTTGTGCTTGAAGTTTCTATTTGTGTGCCCAAGAGTTATAAATATCACATCGAATAATACTTTTGGGGAGGATTTTGATTCATTCAACAATACAGTTTATCTCATATAAATGACAAATATGCCGCTCTGATATTTCAAGTACAAATTTAACGTATTGTTTAATAATTTACAAATTGTAAAAAATGTTTATTATTTTCGTGTACATTATTATTCAAATATGGCATTATTTTGTCTGCTCAAACTGCGGCGAGTGCAATGCACAATGTTCCATATACAATCGTTCATCGGGATACTTTCTCATCCCTTCATTCAATAGCAATACTTTATGAAATATACATTTACGAGTAAGGTTGCATCTTCGGACAATAATCTGTGGATGCGACATTTTTTAGTTCCCGACGATATAGCGCACGCATTGACTTCTGCGGACGGTTCGCGTCGTGTGGTCTGTCGTTTAAACAATCTCATCGAATATCAATGTGCTATTGTGAGTGTTGTGCGTGGTCAATTTGGCTGCACTATTAACAAAACATATTGTAAAAAGTTGGGTGTTGATGTCGGCGACACTCTTTCGGTTGAGTTATGGGCAGATACAAGCGAGTATGGTTTACCCATGCCGGACGAGTTTAAGGAAGTATTGGCAATAGATGAGCAAGCAAATGGCTATTTTCAAGGTTTAACACCGGGCAAAAAGCGCACGCTGCTTCACATGTGTTCTATTCCCGCCACATCGGCAAAACGTATGGCAAAAGCTATTGCAATAGCCAATCATCTTGTGAAAAACAGAGGTACGATTGATTATAAGCAACTGAATGAAGAAATGAAATCGGGGCACCCCGATGCAATGATACGATAATGTTTCTGTCTGCTATGAGAAAGCGTTTACTGTGAGTTATTAGTAATTATAGCATTTTCAAGAAGATGGGAAATCATCAAAGGAGCAGGAAAAGTGGCGAATAAACGCCAAAAGAAAAAAGTTTTCCACAATAAAAAAATTCATTGAATCATGTCGAAATAAACCTGTAATTTGCGTTTAGGATTTGCAGCGCATTTTATGCGACCTACCGCAAGCATTCATACCGATTTCTATGGCTATTATGAGGGATTGTACTTCCTTCATTGGTCATATATCGTTTATTTGCAATACGTTGGTACAATACTTACAGTAGTGGTGCATCAATGGAGTAATCTTCTGTGCAAAACTACATAAAACGTTTATTCTTTTTTTAATACTTTACCTCAAGAGGTACTCATGAATATAGCTCGTCGCTTTACGCAGGCAGGAATCAGCCCGTACAGCCAATTCGACTATACTATACGCGCATCGGTACTGCGCAATACCGACGGTTCAACTGTCTTCAATATGCAAGACATAGAAGTGCCGTCACAGTGGTCGCAAGTAGCGACAGACATTTTAGCTCAAAAATATTTTCGTAAAGCCGGCGTGCCATTAGTTGATAAGGAAGGCAATCCTGTTTTGGACGAAAACGGCAATCAAAAAACGGGGGCAGAGAATTCTGTGCGTCAAGTAGTGCATCGCCTTGCGGGATGTTGGCGGCATTGGGGTGAACAGTATGGTTACTTCGATTCAGCCGAAGATGCTCAAGCTTTTTATGATGAAATAAGTTATATGCTTTTGAAACAAATGGCGGCACCCAATTCGCCCCAATGGTTCAATACAGGTCTTAATTATGCCTATAATATTACCGGTAATCCACAAGGTCATTATTATGTTGATCCCGAAACAAAAGAAATGACAAAATCCGGTGACTCTTATACTCACCCTCAGCCCCATGCTTGTTTTATCCAATCGGTGGATGATGACTTGGTCAATGAAGGCGGTATCTTCGACTTAGTCACACGTGAAGCACGTATTTTCAAATTCGGCAGCGGCACAGGGTCTAATTTCTCTAATTTACGTGGTTCCGGCGAAAAATTAAGCGGCGGCGGTTATTCTTCCGGCTTAATGAGTTTTCTGAAAATTTTCGATCGGGCAGCGGGGGCTATTAAATCCGGCGGAACAACAAGGCGTGCAGCAAAAATGGTGATTGTCAATATTGATCACCCTGATATTGAAGCATTTATCGAATGGAAAGCAAAAGAAGAAGAAAAAGTTGCCGCTTTGGTTTCCGGCTCCAAAATTTGCTCTACATTCTTGAAAGCCATCATGAGCGAAGCTATCGCTAATGGTACAAATAGAAAAACAAATCCTGCTCTCGACAAACTTGTCCATAATGCCGTTCATCGCGGCGTGCCCCTCAATTACATTATGCGGACGCTTGCTCTTGTGGAACAAGGTTATACTTCCTTGGATTTTGATGCCTTCGACACACATTATGAATCAGAGGCATATATCACGGTTTCAGGACAAAACTCGAACAACTCCGTCCGCGTAACCAATGATTTTATGCGTGCTGTTGAGCGCGATGAAATGTGGGAATTACGCTGGCGCACCAATGGCGAAGTTGCTCGCAAAGTTCGTGCACGTGATCTATGGCAAAAAATCAATATGAGTGCATGGAAATCTGCCGATCCGGGCTTGCAATTCGATACCACATTTAATGAATGGCATACATGTCCGGCTGACGGGCGCATCAATGGCACGAACCCATGCTCAGAATATGCATTCCTTGACGATACGGCTTGTAACCTTGCTTCCATCAATCTTAATCACTTTGTGAGCGAAGCCGGTAATTTTCAAACCGATGATTTCCGTCATGCTGTAAAATTATGGACTGTAGTACTTGAAATTTCAGTACTTATGGCACAGTTCCCCTCGAAAAAAATAGCACAATTAAGCTACGAATTCCGCACTCTCGGTTTGGGATATGCCAACTTAGGCACTATTCTTATGGTTGCCGGTATCCCCTATGATTCACCCAAAGCACTTGCCATTGCCGGTGCTATTTCGGCTATCATGACGGGTGAATCCTATGCTACTTCCGCTGAATTGGCGCGTGATGTCGGCACTTTCCCCGGCTATCAACGCAATGCTGAGTCCATGCTTCGTGTTATGCGCAATCATCGCAGAGCCGCTTACAATGCACCAATGGAAGAGTATGAACAACTCACCGTTTATCCTATGGGTATTGATGAAGGGATATGCCCCGCTCGATTAGTTGCAGCAGCACGCAAAGCATGGGACAATGCCCTTGAACTCGGAGAACAATATGGCTATCGTAATGCGCAAGTTTCTGTTATCGCCCCCACAGGCACCATCGGTCTTGTTATGGATTGCGATACCACAGGTATAGAACCGGATTTTGCTATTGTGAAATTCAAAAAACTTGCCGGCGGCGGTTATTTCAAAATTGTCAATCAATCGGTACGCAAAGCACTTGTGAATCTTGGTTATTCCGAAAAAGCCATTGATGATATTGAAAAATATTGCAAAGGGCACGGCACATTGGTAGGATGTCCGACGATTAACCGTAAACGCTTACAAGAAAAAGGATTCCCCGATGATAAAATTGAAATTATCGAAAAACAATTGGATAATGTTTTTGATATAAAATTTGCTTTCAATAAATGGGCTCTCGGCGAAGATTTCTGTCATTCTCTCGGTTTTTCCGATAAACAGCTTGATGATTTCTCTTTCGATATGCTTCGTGAACTTGGCTTTACCAAAGATGAAATAGAAAAAGCAAATGATTATATCTGCGGTACGATGATGATTGAAGGCGCGCCTCATCTTAAAGAAGAGCATTTGCCTATTTTCGATTGTGCCAATAAATGCGGCAAACATGGTAAACGCTATATTGATTATATGGCGCATGTGCGTATGATGGCAGCAGCGCAACCATTCATCAGCGGTTCCATCAGTAAAACAGTCAATATGCCCGCTGATGCAACTGTCACCGATGTGGATAATGTCTATATGCAATCATGGAAACTCATGGTAAAAGCAATTGCGCTTTATCGTGATGGCTCCAAATTATCACAACCACTTAACTCTTCATCCGACGATATGATTGATGAAGTCATTATGCTGGGCGATGAAGACAGTTTGGACGAAACCAAAGGACCGCGTGAAGTGCAGGAACGCATTGTCGAAAGAGTCTATCACCGTGCAGAACGCCGTCGTTTACCGAAAAAACGTACAGGTCATGTGCGCGAAGCAACTGTCGGCGGACATAAAGTCTTTTTGCGTACAGGCGAATATGAAGATGGCTCACTCGGTGAAATTTTCATTGATATGTACAAAGAAGGTGCATCCTTCAAAGGGCTTATGAATTGTTTCGCGGTATTGGCTTCCAAAGCATTGCAATATGGTATGCCGCTTGAAGAACTTGTGGACACATTTACTTTCACACGTTTTGAGCCGGCAGGCAATGTGCAAGGTCATGAAGCAATCAAAAATTCTACGTCTATTCTTGATTATGTCTTCCGTTCCATCGGTTATGATTACTTAAAACGCACGGATTTTGTTCATGTGAAAGCAGTGGATGAAGTGTCCGAAAATGGCAATGGCAGTAAAAAAGCCAAGCCCGTCGAAAGTACATTACCGACATTGCATCTTGACTTCGACAATCCGGTCTTAACCGATTTGGTCGCCGAAACAGTAGAATCCATCAGCAGCACTCATAGCAATGGTGGCACAAAATCCAAAGTCTATGAAGCCAAAGCCAAAGGTTATACGGGCGAACAATGCTCCAACTGTGCATCCATGCGTGTGAAACGTAATGGTAGTTGCACTGTCTGTGATGATTGCGGCACAACCAGCGGTTGCTCATAAATAAAAAACACATAAGTACGAAAAAACCAAGACCTCATGAGAGAAATTTCATGGGGTCTTGTTAAGTTTAGCTTACGTAGATAATCACTACCCGTCGCTAAAAAAGCAAAATGCTCCCTCTGAGCGCGCTGTTCTTATGGGAAGCGGAGGAAGCATGTTGAATGCAAGTTACGGAAAATTGAAATATTCTTGTACTGATTTTTTTTACGAATATTACTCAAGCCAAGTAATAACCTTGTCCCACATAATTTCTAAAATTCTATCTGCTCTTTTAGAAACCAACTCGGCATCCCATTGAGAATTTTCGCCGACCTCTAATATTGGAGTAATATGATTTTGGTAATTACACTTCTGTAAAAGTTCAATAGTGCTTGAATTCAAATTAATCCCTTCTCTTTCAGCTTTGGCTTCTAACTCTTGATTTTTTTGTGGTTCTTTATTCCCTATGTGTTGATAATATAGAAGCTTAGCTTTCCAACTTTTATTACTTACAGATATGTTAAGTGCAGAAGGTAACAGGGTCAGATTTCCAACTGAACCGTACAGTTTGGTATTTAAATCATAACTTTCATCACCCCACTTATTGAAGATCGCCTTGTCATTATATGTCTCAAGGTATGATGCATTGGACATCAGGTAGAGAGGGTCATTTGGTAAAGCAGTTTTTACAATGTACGGTCTTGTCGGATAGTATTCATTGAAAGCAACCATTTTAATTTTTACAGTTTGATTATCAATAAATTTGCGACACATTTTGCCAATAAGAAATTCAGAATTATCAATAATGCTTTGTGCAGTTCTCCAAATACATCTGTCAATATTTGACCATACAAACTTACCCGAATTTCCAAAGACTACCGTATTTATATTTGAAACGTGCATTAACGTAAAGATTTTTATTTATATCCTCCAATGTAATCTTTTGGTAAATTATTTGGGTTACGGAAAGGTTTTTCAATTGCATAAGCAATTGCTTCTTTTTTTGACCAATGTCTTACGGTTATGCTTTCGTCATTATCCTCAAATGAAATCCATTCGGGCAATCTAAAATCGTTATTCTTTTGGATAATTCTTCCATTAAACCACCATTCGTCAATTTCAATTTGAACAGGCTTTTTATTGCCAAATAAATCTTTCATACTTTCAAGTTTAATATTTCTGTTTGTTAGGAATTACAGCACGAACACCACCTCTCGTATTTTCAACATCACCTTTGTATCTTGGTATTAAATGAATATGAACGTGACTTACCGTTTGTCCAGCTGTTTCATTTATATTTATTCCAACATTAAATCCGTTAGGATTAAAACGCTTTTCTACAATTTCTTTGACTTTATTAAGCACAAACCAACAAGCCGATTGCTCTTTGAATGTAAGATCAAAATAATTCGTACAATGTTTTTTAGGAATTATTAAAGCATGTCCGTCATTGACAGGAAACATATCAAACATTGCGTAGGCAGTTGCAGACTCTACAATCAACTCTCTTTCTGTATCGGGATTACAAAAAGGACAATCTAAACTTATCTTGTGTTTTATTTGGTTGTAATGCTTGTATTCATAAATCTCACAGTTTTTATTTTTGAAAAATGATTTTGAATTCAAAACAACATTGCATTGATAAGTTTTCTTTTGATGAGTTTTATGTGTTCTTAAACCTTCAAATTGCAAATCACGTCTAACAGCGATAAATACCTTTCCTGTCGGTTTTACTAATTGTGAAAGTTCCATTAAAACACTTGCTTGTTCTTCGGGAAATAAAACATTTAGAACATAGAAACAAAGAACGGTATCAAATTTCTTTTGCGGATATTCGGGAAAATAATGTTTGTCATACCCTGTAATGTTTACTCCCTTTTCCTTTAACAACTCAACATCTTTTCCCAATCCGCAACCGAAGTCCAGAACATCTCCAACTAATAAATTTTTGTTCAACAAAAACTTGGCAGGAAAGGAAAGTGATTCTCTTTCTTTCGCAGTTAAGTGGCTGTATGTGTTTTGCTGTTGCATCACTTCATAAATTCAAATCCATTGTTAGATGCAATGGTAATTAATGGTTGAATTGTTTCTTTAAATTTATCTTTGGAAAAACTCTTCTTAAAGTCAGGAAAAATTGTCAAATAATCTTCGAGTAACTTACACTTTGGTGACTTCAATGTAACAATTTCAATTGCTGCTTTTTGTATTGAAAAAAACGGATTGAAATATTTTTCAAGTGGTGGAAGTTTATCACTCTTTGAACTATTAAATGATTTATCGGCGGGAATTAAATTCCAAATCAAGTCATGAGAAACAAAAGAGTAAGGAATAAAATGTTCTACAGCATATTTTCCAACTGTGAGATCCTTACCTGTGTAAATACATTTTACTGAACCCAATTC
>ERZ761607.720-NODE-720-length-51263-cov-5.783120_pt1 | contig 51263 bp, 49 predicted proteins | sample MGYA00511164_ERZ761607 | MGnify/ENA primary metagenome ERZ761607 (study PRJEB28899, sample SAMN02445080) | bioreactor sludge metagenome | biome: EBPR sludge | place: Australia: Brisbane, Thorneside Wastewater Treatment Plant | collected 2011-06-22 ...
CAGGATCGCCAGCCCCATGATCCGCCGCCCGCGACCCCCCGGCCGTTTCCCCCGACGGCCCGCGGACGACGGACCACCAACCCCCTGGATGGCCCCCCGATGTCCGCATCCCTCCCCAGCGTCGCCCTTATCGCGCGCCGGACCTGAGACCAAGTCCGGGGGACCCCAAGGGGTCGGGGTCCCCCGGGCTCGGATGGGAGTCCCCCCACTCCCACCACGCGGAAATCCCCACTCCGCATCGGATCCCGCATCCTGCGACCGGCCCGGGGGTGGCAGGAATCGGGGTCCAGACGACGCTTCGGCCCAGGGGGGCCGAAGCGTCGTCGTACGTCCGCACGCTGTCAGGGACTATCGGCCCGTGGCGCCCAGCGTCACCGCAGATGCGCCGAGCAGCCGCTTCGCCTCCCGGATCCCGCTGGCCATCGCGCCATCGGCGTACCCGACCCGCGCGCTCTGCGTGTGCTCACCGGCGAACAGGATCCGGCCGGCCACCGGAGTCCCGAGCCGGTCGAGGTCGGCGTTGGTCGAACCTGGAGTCACATGGGTGTACGCACCGGCAGTGTGGGCGTCGGCCGCCCACTCGGTGACCAGGGTCGCGACCGGCGCCGGACACGGCGCCGCGAGTACGGCGGAGAGCTGGTCGATCATCCAGGGCACGGCCCCAGCCGGCCAGGTCGGCGCGAGCCGTTCGGCCGCCGAGTGGAAGGCGTGACACACGAGGATCGGCCCGACGCCGAACGCGTCGAGGTCGAAGAGCCAGGCCGCGGGTTGGCTCGGCTCGGCCGGGAACAGCACCAGGTGCGACCACCCCGCCTCGCGCCAGAACGGCCGCTCGAACCGGAGCACCACCTTCTCGTACCGCCCGAATCCGAGCTGCTTGATGAGCTGCGTGCGCTCGCTCGGGAGTGCCGGGGTGAAGGCCGGCCGCCCATCCTTGAGGACGCCCAGGGGTACGGCGACGACGGCGTGCGATCCGTGTTCGTCCGGGCCGGCGGTCGACGAGACCACGACGCCGTCATCGGTCCGGGCGAGGCCGGTCACCGGGTGACCGCGCCGCACCTCGAGCCCGGACGCCATCGCGTCGACGATCGCGGCGTAGCCGGGGCGAGGCAGGTCGCCGAAGTAGTGCTCGTCGTACTCGTCCTGCGTCCACAGCCACTCCAGCGACTGCCGCTCGGCCGCGCCGGCGGCGTCCGCCTCGACGCTGGCCCGCAGGCTCTGGCGGGTTCGGCGCCGACGGTCGCCCGCGAGTCCGGTCGTGCTCACGAACGCCTCGATCCCGTCGGCGGCCGACGCGCCGGGGCCGAGCTGGGCCCGGAGGGCATCCAGGGCAGGTCCGAAGCCGCCGAGGTCTCCCGACCGCTCACGCTCGACCTCCTCGGGCGAGAGCCACTGCCGGTTGCCGACGTCGAACGCCGTGAGAGCCGGCAGCGGATCGCCGGCCCGGCACTCGACACCGGCGAGCTCGGCAAAGCGCCGAAGCGGATTGCCGGTCGGGTGGTGCAGCCACGATCCGCCCAGGTCGACCGCTGAACCGGCGAGGTCGACGGTGTGCAGCCGACCACCCAGGCGGCGTCGGGCCTCGAGCACCGTGCAGTCGACGCCGGCGTGGTGGAGTGCGTTGGCGACGGTGAGTCCCGCGATGCCCGCCCCCACGACGATCACGCGACCGACCGCACCCTCGAGCCCACCCGGCACCTCGGCGTTGCCGTCGTCGAACACGCCCACCCGCGGGTCCGGTCCGATGGAGTGGCCCATGGCGCAGGTTATCCAGACTGGATCGACGGCCGGACCCGGAGCGATAGTCCCTGACCGTTACGTCCGCGACACGCCGTACGAGCGACACGAGGGTCTGGGACTATCCCGACGCAGGGCGACCGGCCCTCGCCGTCGCAGGGGCCGGCAAGGACCGGCCTGACGACGACGGGGGATCAACGCCGCCGAAGGGCCCCGAAGGCAGCGTGGGGCTGCTCCGAGTCACCCTTGTGGACACGGTAGTTCGGCGGCACCCGCTCGGTCATCCGCCATATACGGGATCTCACCCCTGTGGGTGAGGCGAGATCGCTCCTCGACTGACCCAAGCTGGTCCGCCCCGAGCTTGGCCCCTGTCGGAATCCGAACAGCTGTGGGGATTTCTGACGTTCTCGGCCGTTGCAACGCCCAAGAAGGTCAGGGATCCCAACAGTTGTTGGGATTCCTGCTCATCACGAGGCCTATACGTCCTCACGGTCGAGCGGCCGTTTCGGATGACGTCCCGGCTCCGCCACGGCGCTCATCGGAGGACGAAACCCGGGACGAGAGGGTCGTGCGGGTCGACGACGAACCGGTGCTCGCCGGTGCGGTACGCCGTACCGGTGACCTGCGGGACGATCGCCGCACGCCCGTCGATGTCGACGGACTCGAGGACTCTGCCGGTGAAGGTGCTGCCGACGATCGAGTCGTGGCGCAGGGTCGCTCCGGCCGGGAGACGACCATCGGCGGCGAGCACGGCGAGCCGGGCGCAGGTGCCCGAGCCACAGGGCGAGCGGTCGACCTCGCCGTCGGCGAAGATCGTGACGTTGCGCTGGTGCAACTGCCCGTCGACGGTCGGGCCGAGGTCATCGAACCAGATGGTTCCGTAGATGCCGTTCAAGCGCGGATCGGTCGGATGCACCGCCACCTCGCTGTCGTTGAGCGCCCACTTGATCTCACGGCCCACCGCGACGAGATCGCCGAGGTGCTCCGGCGTCACGGCGAGGCCGACGTCGGAGGCGGGCAGAGTGGCGTACGTCGCACCGCCGAAGCTCACCGTCACCCGGACCTCGCCCCGCGACGTGGACACGGCCACTTCCCGAGCCACTACCCAGCTCGGCACGTTGACGAAGTCGACCTCGACGACGCGGGCCGCCTCCCGGCGTACGCGCGCGGTGACTCGCCCCGACGGGACATCGATGCGTACGTCGACCGACCCGGTCTCGGGGGCAGCGACCCGACCGGTCTCGACCGCCCAGACGCCGAGCGCGATGGTGCCGTGACCGCATGCGGTCGAGAAGCCGTCCTTGTGCCAGAACAGCACGCCGAGGTCGGCGCCGTCGTCGTCGGGCGGCACCAGGAACCCGCCATACATGTCGGCGTGGCCACGGGGTTCGGAGCACAGCAGGGCTCGCAGGTGCTGGGCGCCGGCGTCGTCGATCGCCCGGGCCCGGCGGTCCGCGACACTGTCTCCTGCGAGCGGCACCGGCGGATCCACGACGATCCGGAACGGCTCTCCCCCGGTGTGGTAGTCGGTGGTCTCGATCGCGACCGCTCGCTGGCTCATCCGAACGCGAGGTCGACCGCGTCGGCGAGGGCGGCCATCGAGGGCAGTTCCAGGTCATAGCTCCACTCGCCCGACGGCTCGGGGGTGGCGCCCCACCCGGGTCGGCCGTGCCGGCGGTTGATCCAGACCGAGGGCAGCCCCTCGCGCTTGGCCGGCACGTGGTCGTGGAACAGGCTCTGCGCCACGTGCAGCAGCTCGGACCGTTCGACGCCGAGCGTCGGCAAGGTGCTGTCGAGGGCTCGGAAGTGGTTCTCGGCGGGCTTGTAGGCGCCAACGTCCTCGGCCGTGATCACAGCGGCGAAGTCCCCGCGCAAGTGGCGGTTGCTGCCGGCGAAGCCGTCGCGGTGCACGTTGGACACGATGATCAGCCGGTAGTGCCGGGCGAGCCGCGCGAGCGCCTCCGCGGAGTCCGGGAACGCCGGCCAGTCCGGGACCGAATCGCCCAACCGCTGCGCCCATTCGTGACTGACCGGTCGATCGAGGTCAGCTCCGGTACGGCGGAACGCCTCCGCCAACACCTCTGGGTACAGCACCGCAGGCAGCTCCTGCTCGACCGCCGCTTCGTTGTCGCCGTACGCCAGCAGCAGTTCTTCGTCGGTGCGGTCGAGCCGCTGCTCGCGGGCCCACGGCGACAGCACGGCGAGGATCCCCGCCTCCCAGTCGATGAGGGTGCCGTAGCAGTCGAAGCTCATGGCCTTGAACGGCGTGAGGTCCAGCTCCGTCATGGTGGTGTCCTTTCCGCGGCTCGAAGAGATCCTGTCTCATGGAGCAGAAAAGCGACGGGCGGCATATGATGTATACGTGAGCGCACTGACGAATACCGTGCTCGGACGACGGCTACCGATGCCGATTCGCGTCACGCACCTCGTCGTGGCGGCCGCGCTGATCTGGTCAGCCTTCGTCGACGGTCAGCCGATGTTCCTGTGCCTCGCGGCGATCCCGCTCGCGGCCTTGGTGCTGGTGGTGTCCTACCTGTCCGGACGGCAGGGGACGGAGCTACGAGGTCAGTCGAGGTAGGGGATCGTCTGCGAGCCTTCGGGAAGCACGATCACCTGCGCGTCCGGTCCGGCCCGGGCCACCTGCTCCGCGACCAGCGCGCTCACGTCGGGCGCCGGGAGCAGGTGCGCTTGCCGGAGATCCTCGTCCGACAGATGCGCTGAGTGGACGAACACCTCGGCCTGGGTCTGGACGCGCGCCTGCACCTGGACCTGCCATTGGTCAGGCACGGTCACGGGGCGACGGGCGATGCTGTCCAACAGCGCCTGGGGTGACTCCGCCTGCTGCAGGACCTGGCGGTACTCACCGTGGTCCGGGAATCCGTCGCGGCACTCGGCAGCGCACACGATCGTGCCGCCCGGTTTCACGACCGTCGCCGCGGCGGACATCCCCTTCACCGCCTGATAGAGGTTCTGGTCGAGCGGGTAGCCCGAGTTGGTGGTCACCACCACCTCGGCCGGCGCGCGGACCCGGCGCATGGCCACCCGCCGGGAGTGCCGACGGGCGGCCGCATGCATCGCGAGCAGGTCGCCGCCGTACGCAGCGACGATCTCCTTGTCGCGGTTGAGGATGACGTCGAAGCCGAAGTCGACTCCGGTGCCGACAGCGATCGCGCGGATGTCGTCGTGGACCGGATTGCCCTCGCAGACGCCCCACCGCGCATCCGGATGACCGATCCGCTGCGCGTCGTGGAGCACGAGGACGGTGTCGAGCCCGGCCAGCCCCGGTGCGGCCAACTTCGGCCCGCCCGAGAAGCCGGCGAAGAAGTGCGGCTCCACGAACCCCGTCGTGATCCGGACACCGGCTCCGACCCACTCCCGGTTGAGCCAGACCGGTACGCCGGCGCCGAACTCGCCGCACCAGGTGAGGCTGCCCGAGTCGCGGGCGTCGTGGTTGACCACGCGGACCACCTCGGGGATCTCGCTGCCGAGCATCTCGCGGATCTCGGCATCGGTATTGGCGCGATGGGTTCCGGTGGCGACGAGGATCACCACGTCACTGAGCGGGACCAAACCCTCCATCTCCTCGAGCAGAGCCATCACCATCTGCTGGCGGGGCTGGGGCCGGGTCAGGTCGCAGATCGAGATCGCCACCGACCCTCGGCGGTGCAGCCGCTCCCTCAATGGCGGCCCGGCGACCGGCGCACTCAGCGCTTGGCGCAGAGCCGCTGCCGGATCGGGGGCAGCCGGCTCGAATATCGGCTCGATGACCGTCGTGTTCGCCGCGGGCAGCACGACGTCGAGCCCGTGCTCGCCGTGCGCGAGGCGGACGTCGATGGTCCGGGTCATGACGCCGAGGCCTCGAAGAAGCGGGCAAGCTCGGAGCCCGCCTGCGCGACCCAGTACAACGGCCGGCCCATGGCCCGCTCGACGCCGTCGGCCAACGCGACCAACTCCACGCTGGTCGCGAACCCGGTCGGCGGGCTCGCGATCCGCCCCGCGACAAGGAACGCGTCGGTGCCGCGTTCGCGAGCTGCGGCCAACACGTGACTCACGAGCTTGCCGCTCGAGCTCTGCTCGTCGAACTGGCCCTCGCCGGTCACGATGGCGTCCGCGCCCGCAAGCACGGTAACCAGATCGGTGACCTCGAGCACCTGACGGGCGCCGGACGAGAGGCTGGCTCCCCACGCGACCAGGCCGAACCCGGTCCCCCCGGCCGCACCCGCGCCGGGCTGCAACGAGTCGGCGCCGACCAGGTCGGCCCAGTGGGTCAGGGCCTGCTCGAGCAGCACTACGTCGTCGGGCGATGCGCCTTTCTGCGGACCGAAGACTCGCGCCGCTCCGCGCGGACCGGTCAGCGGGTTGTCGACGTCGCACAGGACAGTCGCGCCGCCTGGAGGCAGCGGTCGCAGTCCGGTCAGGTCGACGTCTGCGAGCTCGAGCAGCCCGATGCCACCGGGGCTGACGGCCGCGCCGTCGCTCCGGGTCAGCCGGGCACCGAGCGCACTCAGCGCACCAGCCCCACCGTCGGTCGACGCGCTGCCACCGATCGCAAGCAGCAGCCGCTCGACACCATGGTCGAGCGCGGCGGCGATCGCCTGGCCGAACCCGCGCGTGCTGGCGGTCAGCGCGTTCGGCGGAGCCAGGGTCAGGCCACAGGTGGAGGCGAGCTCCACGACGCCGGTGCCGTCGGGGAGCAGGAGCCACGATGCGGCGAAGAATGCACCCTGTGGCCCTTCGACGGTCACCGCCAGACGTTGGCTGCCGGGCACCGACCGCTCCAGGCAGTCCAGCGTTCCCTCGCCACCGTCGGCGAGCGGGAGCTGGATCAGGCTGTCCTGCGGTCGCCGTACCCGCCAACCCGCGGCAAGCGCGCCCGCGACCTCCGCGGCGCCTGCGGTGGATTTGAAGCTGTCGGGCGCGAGCACGACGGTCGCGGAGCCGCTCATGTCCCGGCCGCCTGCTGCTGGTAGCGACGCAGGAGCTGGGGCGCCTGGACGAGCAGGTAGCCGGTCTCGACGCCGCCGCTGACGGCCGCGACGACCCGACCTCCGCGCGGCAGCTCGCCCTCGGTCACGTCGATCCACTCGGAGTCGGGGGCGCGGTGACCGACGAAGTGCACCAACCGGCCGTGCTGCTCGGTCCAGAACATCGGGACGGTGTCGAACGGGCGCGGCTCCCCGTGGGTGAGGTTGTACGCCGCCGCCGCGCCCTGTTCGACGGCCACCGCCCAGTGCTCCACCCGGGTCCGCCGACCCAGCCGCGCCGAGGGCCAGTCGGCGACGTCGCCCGCGGCGGCGACGTGCTCGTGACCGGGAACCAGCAGGGTCGCGGCCACCTCCACCGCCCCCTCTGATGTCATCGGGATCCTCGACCCGGCCAGCCAGTCCGTGGCGGGCCGGACGCCAACCGCGATCAAGGCGATTCCGGCCCGCAGCACCTGACCGTCGTCGAGGACCACCGACACCCCGTCCTCGTCCTGGGTCAAGCTGGTGACCAGCCGGCCGAGAAGCACCCGCACGCCGTGCTCGTCGTGCCAGCGGCGGGCCAGGGCGTCGACATGGCTGCCCAGCGCTTTCGCGAGTGGAGTCAGCGAGGGGTCCACGGCGGTGACCCGCGCGCCAGCCGCAGCCAACGTCGAGGCGACCTCGGAGCCGATCAGGCCGGCACCCACGACGACGACCTCCGCGACCTCGCCACCGGACGCGGCGCTCGCCACCCAGCTGCGGACCCGTGCCACCTGGGTCGGGTCGTCCACGCTGCCGACCCGCCCGGTCAACTCGATCCCCTGAAGGGTCCGGGCCACCGATCCCGACGCGACGAGAAGCCGGTCGAACCCCAGGCCGGTGCCGTTCTCGAGCCGCACGACGCCGGCGTCGAGATCGAGATCGACGGCCCGGGAGTCGTGCCGGCGCACGACGGGATCGACCACCATCGTGCGACGGAGTTGGTCGAGATCCTGCGCGCCGGAGAGGAGCTGCTTGCTCAGCCCGGGCCGGTAGTAGGGGCCGTCCGGCTCGGCCGCGACCAGGTGCAGCTCCCCGGCGTACCCGTCAGCCGTGAGGGCCCGCAGCGCGCGAGCTCCGGCGGCACCGGCTCCGACGACGACCAGTCGCTCGCCGGCCCCGGTCACTCAGCCCCCCGCGAGCAGGATCGCCTGCTTCGGGCAGATCAGCGCGGCCTCACCGACGGTGTCCTCGTCGTCGGGGTCGACCTCGCTCCTCAGCACTACCAGCTCGCCCTGCTCGTCGAGTTCGAAGTAGTCCGGCGCCAGGCCGACGCAGATCGCGAAGCTCTGGCACAGCTCCTGGTCCACGGTCACGTCCACGGAACGGTTCCTCTCCTCTGCTGGGTGATGTGGGCAAGCGCCTCGCCGTCACGAGCCCGGTCAGGACGACCGCGGCTCGCTCGGCGTCGGCGCCATGCCGGTCTGGGGCACGTCGGCGATGGCGCTCCCCCTGCCGAACGCCGTGCGGAACCATCCCTTGCGCCGGTTCAGGCGACCCGTCGCACCCCGGGACTGCCCGACCACGAGGATCGTCCCCGCGATGACGACGTTGAGGAGGGTGACGAGCACGGCGAACGCCGCCAATTGTCCGTAGAAGCCGCTCTCGAAGATGTCGATCATGATGAAGCCGGCGACCGGATGGTTGGGACTCGAGAGTAGGGATGACGCCGTCGCCTCCACGAGCATGTGCGCGAACAACAGGACCCATGCGGCAGTCAGCCCGGGCACCATCAGCGGGAGCGAGACCCTCAGGAAGGTGCGCGACGGCGACGCGCCGCTCACCGCCGATGCCTCCGAGAGCTCACCGCTCACCCGGCCGTACGCCGCACCCACGGCGATGATCGCCTGCGGGCTGTAGAGGACCAGGTAGGCGAGGAACAGGATCGTCCACGTCCCGGCCAAGCTGATCGGCGCAGCGCCGAGCCCGATGATGAAGCCGACGCCGATCGCGACGTGGGTGATCGGTCCGGGAGACTTGAGGATGCCGTCGACGATGGGCGCGAACCGGCGATGTCGGTCCATGAACGCCGAGGCGACCGCCGCGATCACGACCCCGATCGTCGCCCCGAGGATGGCCAGGCTGAGGCTGGTCCGCAGCGCCAGGGGCAGCCGGTCCTCGTTGAACACCGAGGTGAACTGGTCCATCGTCAGATTCAGGCTGAACGCCGGGCGCCAATACGGCTGCAGCGCGACGTAGAGGAGACCGATCAGCGGCAGCACGCTCGCGACGGCGGCGAAGGTGATCATGAAGGCCTGGGCCGGTCGCCGCCACGGGCCGAGGTCGACCACGGTGCGGGTGCTGGACTTGCCGCCGATCCGGGCGAACCGCGCCTTGCGCGCGATCCGCCGGTCGAAGTACCACAAAGTCCCGACAAAGAGGACGAGGAAGAGCGCGCCGACCACCGTCACGTCGAGCCGGGGCGGATAGATCGATCGGGTCGAATTGATGATGTAGACCGACAGCGTCGAGATCCCGGCCGGCGTCCCGAGGATGACCGGGATGCTGTAGATCGCCGCGCCGATCATGAAGCAGAGCAGCGTGGCGCCCATGAGCGCCGGCTTGATGAGCGGCAAGGAGACCTTCCACAGTGTCCGCCCGGCGCTGGCTCCGCTGATCCGCGACGCCTCCTCGTAGGACGAGTCGATGTCCCGCAGTGCCACCGAGATCATCAGGTAGGCGAACGGGATCAGCTCGACGGTGTAGATGAAGATGACGCCGGGCCAGGAGTTGATGTTGAGCGGCCCGGTCTCCGAGTCGTAGCCGAAGAAGCCCAGGAGCGGCCGCAGGACGAGCACGTTCAGGAAGCCGGCGCGCTCGTCGGCGAGGAACTTCCAGCCGATGCTCACCGCCAGCCCGGGGATCAGCAGTGGGATGACCGGCAAGATGGTGGAGACGAAGCCCATCCGCGCGTTGGTCCGGACGTTCAGCCAGGCGAACAGCGCACTCACGCCGATCGCGATCGGCACCGCCACGATCAGGATCCGCGCGGTGGACCAGGCGGCATTCCAGAAGAGCTCCGAGGTGAAGACCCGGACGAACGCCTCGGTGTTGAAGGAGCCGTCCACCCACATGACCCGGATCACCGCACGGGTCAACGGATAGGCGATGAGCAGCGCCATCGCCCCGACGACGAGCACCGCGAAGGCGTCGAACGGCCCGACCTGGCGGCCGAAGAACCGCCGACGGCCTCTCGGCCGCGGACCGGCCGGGAGGTCGGCGCTTTCCAGCGCGGCGGCCTCGGGCCCGAGCGTCGTGTGTGCCATCGCTCAATCCCTCAGCAGGGTCAGCGAGGGCGTGCTCACGACCAGGGCGGCCTCGTCACCGGGTCGCATCCACGCGGTCGCCGGGGTGGCCAGACCGCTCATCCGGCGGCCGTTCTGGAGCAGCACCGTGAACTCGACGGTCGAGCCGGAGAACATCACCGTCTCGACGGTGACCGTCGCGATGCCCGGCTCGCCGGGCCGGGCGAGGCTCAGGGTCTCGGGACGCGCCGCGATGTACTTGTACTCGCCGCCGAGCACGTCCTTGGGTGCCGACTCCAACACCAGGTCGCCGACGTCGGTGCTGACCCGCACCCCTCCGGCGCCCTCGGCGGCGACCCCCTGGACCTCCAGGATGTTGGAGGTCCCGACGAAGGTCGCCACGAAGCGGTTGACCGGGCGGTTGTAGACCTCGATCGGCGTGTCGATCTGCACGATCTTGCCCCGGCGCATCACCGCCAGCCGGGTGGCCATCTGCATGGCCTCGTTCTGGTCGTGGGTGACGTAGATGCCCGCGAACCCAACGCGTTGCTGGGCCGCCAGGATCTCGATCCGCAACTCCTGCCGGACCTGGGCGTCGACGTTCGACAGCGGTTCGTCGAAGACCACCGCCTGCGGATCGGTCACCATGCTGCGGGCCAGGGCGACCCGCTGCTGCTGCCCTCCGCTGAGCTGCCCCGGGTACTGGTTGTGCAACTCCTCGAGACCCACGGATGCCAGGGCGCGACGCACCGCCTCCCGTCGTTGACTCTTGGACACCTTGCGGTTCACCAGCGGGTACTCGATGTTCCCCCCGACAGTCATGTGCGGCCACAGGGCGTAGTGCTGGAACATCATGCTGATGCCGCGCCGCTCGGGAGGTATGTCGATGCGGTCATCCGAGGAGTAGACCGGGCGCCCATTCGCGGAGATGGTGCCGGACTCGGGGGTCTCGAGTCCGACCAGGCTGCGCAGCAAGGTCGTCTTGCCGCAGCCGCTAGGCCCGAGGAGTACGACCATCTCCCCCCGGCCGACGGTGAGATCCACACCGTCCACGGCCGGGACGACCTCACCGCCCTCGCGACGGAAGGTCTTGAACAGGTCGTGCACCTCGACGACCGAGGTCGACTGGACGGGCTCGGTGGTGGCGGGCCCTCGTCGCTTCAACGACATCGCTCGTGACATCTCCATGAGTCCTTTCGTCGAAAGCCCCAGCTCCACGCCAACTCGGTGCGGACAGCCTCGACATCGGTGTTCGTGCGGATGGCCCGGGCGCCGACCTCTGACCGCCGCCCGGGCCACATCGCCTGCCTCAGTTGGTGAGGGGCTCCAAGCCGAGCAGGCCAATGATGTGAAGGTACCTCTCGTCCTCGGGCGTCAGGTTCTTGTCGCCCTGCACGACCTCCTCACCCTCGGGCGCCGTGTAGCAACCGTCGACGGGCTCCTCGAACGCCGCTGAGAAACCTGTCTGTCCGGGCGGTCCGGCAGCGATGCAGACGGCCGACATGCCCTCCGGGGAGACCCGGAAGTTCGCGAACACCCGGGCTGCGTTCGGGTTCGGCGACTCCTTGAAGATCGCCAGCTGTCCGGGCACCTGGATGAGCGGGTCGGTCAGCACCTTGAACGCGATCGGCGCCCCCTTGCTGGACAGGTCCGCGACAAGCATCGAGGACTGCGGGTAGCTCACGTCCTGAGCTCCGGCGGCGACGTCCTGGGTGGCCGGCACCGATCCACCGGCCTCGATCTTGGGCTGGAGCGCGGAGACCTGCTCGACGTACTCGTCTCCGAGCACGTTGCTGATCGCGTCGAGCCACGAGATGTTCGTGGAGGTAGCCCGCGGGTCAGGCAGCGTGAGCCGGCCCTTGAACTCCGGCTTGAGCACGTCGGCCCACGTGTTGAGATCCTCGCCATCCATCACGTCGGTGTTCCACGCGACGCCGAGGTACTGGACGTACTTCGCGACCCAGGTGTCGGTGACCATGTTGTCGGGCCAGGTCTGCTCGCCGAGGGTCGGCATCACCGTGTCGTCGAGCTGCAGGAACCAGTCCTTGTTCTCGACGAGGTCCTGGAAGCCAGTGGACAGCACGTCACCGGAGTTGATCCCGGACTGCTTCTCCGTCGCGACCTGCGCCGCAAGGTCCGGCCCGGCCTTGACCAGGTTCACCTTGATGTCAGGGTACTCCTTCTCGAACGCCTCGATGACAGCCGCGTTGATGCTGTCGGAGTCGCTTGAATAGAAGACGACCTCGCCCTCCTTGTTGGCGGCATCGACGATCGCGTCCCAGCCTCCGTCCGCCACTTCGCTACCCGAGTCCGAATCGCCTCCGCAACCCGCGAGCACGAGCGACAGCGTCACGACCGCGACGCCGGCGAGCCCGCGAACCGCGCGACCCCGCCTACGTGCGTTCCTTGCTCCTCCGAGACTCCGCCAACCCTTCATCGCTTCCCTTTCTGGTTGCAACATCCGCAGATGCGCCGATGTCGTCGTGCTAGTTGCTTGAGAAGTTGCTTGAGAAGTTGCTTGAGACGTTGCTTGGGACGTCCCCCGAGTCGTTGCTGCGGAACGGATGCAGGGCCAGACCCGCGGTGGGCCACCCGTCGACCACCACGACCTTCCCCGCGCCCGCGGCCGTGATCACGCAGCGGCGATCGGCACTGATCGCCACGTTGGTCACGACCTGGCCCAGCTGCGGGTCGAACACGTCGAGCAGCCGCCCGTCGCGAGACCACGTCTGGATGCCGCCTGGCTCCCCGTCGTCGCCGATGGCGGCGACGACCACGTTCCCTTCGGTGTCGAAGCAGAAGCCGTCAGGACGGCCGTGCTCCAACTGGACCACCAACTCCTCCTTGTCCAGACCCTCGGACGTGAAGGGGAATCGGAGGATCTGCCCACGCAGCGAGTCCGCGACGTACACCGCGTCGTCCTCGGGCCCGAACGCGATGCCGTTGGGGTACCACGGAACCGAGCAGAGCAGCTCCGCGATCCCGGTCTGGACATCCACCCGGAAGATGCGGCCGTCGTCCCGGCTCGGCCGTCGGGTCGGGTCGGTGACGTAGAGCAGCCCGTCCGGCCCGAACGCCAGGTCGTTCGGGGAGATGGGGTCCGTGGTCAGCCAGCTGACCATCCCTTCGGGGTGATAGACCTGCACGCCGCCAGTGCTGCTGCGCAGGCCCCGGCACGAACCACCACGACCACCGTTGTGCGCCAGGTAGACCCGCCCATCCCGGCCCTCGGTCGCGCCGTTGAGGCCACACGCGGTGCTGGCCAACCGCACCAGCTCCGGCTCGGACTCCGGGTTCGCGCCCTCGACGGCGTACAGGTTCCCGAGGTCGATCGAGACGAAGAGGATGCGGCCGTCCTGCGTGAAGACCGGGCCCTCCGAGAAGCCGACAGCCGTGGCGACGACCCGCACCTCGTGGCCTGATGACGTCATCAGCGGTACACCACCCTCTGAGTCACACCCTTGTCGGCATGGACTCGTATACGACTGCATACGTGTGACTTGCGTGAAACATACGCTTCACCCGAGTGGGGCGCAACAGGTTCCCGATCCGGCTTCACAACGATTTGGACCGCCACGGTCACGGGTTGCGATCTCGACTCAGCTGTAGCGGTGGTAGGCGGTCTTCACGTGGGTGTATTTGAGGATCCCCCACTTGCCGTCCTCGCCCCCGATACCCGACTCCTTGAGCCCCGCGTGGTGCGCGTGCACGGACTCGCCGAGCGTGCGGTTGACGTAGATCTCCCCGAACTGCAACTCGTCCACGGTCCGCATCACCGAGGAGTAGTCCCGGCTGAAGACGTAGGCGGACAAGCCATAGCGGGAGTCGTTGGCGATCGCCAGCGCATCGTCGAGCGAGTCGATCGGCACGATCGGCGTGACCGGTCCGAAGGTCTCCTCGCGCAGGATCGCGGCATCCCGCGAGACCTCAGTCAGCACGGTCGGCGCGTACCAGAAGCCAGTCTCGTACGCCGGCCCGCTCGGCGGCTCGCCGCCGGTGCGGACCGAGGCCCCATCGGCGATCGCCCGCTCGACCGCGGCCGCGGTCTTCTGCACCTGCGCACGGTTGGCCATCGGTCCCATGTCCACACTCCCGCTGGGATCACCCACGACCAGCGCCTCCGCAGCGGCGACGTACCGCTCGACGAACGGCCCCACCACGTCGCGATGGACCAACACCCGCTCCGCCGACGTACAGACCTGTCCGGCGTTAGTGTGCCGGGCCTGGAGGATCGCGGGCACCGCGAGGTCGAGGTCGGCGTCATGCAGGACGATGGCCGGCGCCTTCCCGCCCAACTCCAGGGCGACCCGCGTGAGGTTGTCCGCCGCGCTTCGCATGACGGCCTTCCCCGTGTCGCGGTGGCCGGTGAAGGAGACCATCGCGGTGGCGGGATTGCCGACCAACTCGGCGCCGACGGCCGGCCCGCCGGTCACCAGGTTTACCGTCCCGGGAGGCAGGTCGAGGTGGCGGTCGATGAGCTCGACCAGCGCGACCGAGCTCAGCGGGGTGACCTCGCTCGGCTTGATCACCACGGTGTTGCCCGTCAGCAGGGCCGGCGCCAGCTTGCGGCAGAGCACCGCGAGCGGGAAGTTCCAGGGACAGATCGCGACCACCACACCCAAGGGCACCCGCAGCAGGTGGATCACCTCGCCGGGCGCGTCGCCGGATAGGATGTCGCCGGAGAGAATCCGATCCCACCGCGCGTTGTAGCGCAAGAACTCCACGGCGAATCCCACCTCGGCCTGCGCCTCGTGCGTCGGCTTGCCGACCTCACTGACCAGCAGCGCGGTGAAGCGGTCGGCATCGGCCTCGATCAGGTCGGCCAGCCGACGCAGCCGATCGCCTCGCTCGACGATGGGTACGCGCGCCCACGCCGGCTGGGCAGCGGCTGCGGCGGCCACCGCCTGCGCCGCGTCCGCCACGGTGGCCGCAGCCACCATGCCGAGCACCGACTCGTCGGCCGGGTTCAGCACGTCGAGCACACCGTCGTCACCGGCTGACCGCCACGCGGCCTCGACGTACAGGTTCGCGCCTTCAGATATCGCAGACATTCCAGGCATCGCACATCTCCCGACTGCGCCCACGGGCGCGGATCAGATGGTCATGCAGGTTTCGGTGGTCACCGCTCGAGCGGGGCGGGGGTCCAGCCCAGCCATCGGGTGAGCGCGCCGCCGAGCACGAGGTCGAGCTCGTCCTCGGACAAGTCTGCGAGGGCCTCGCGGATCATCGCGATCGCCTCGGGGTAGGAGCAGGGCTGTCGGCTCAGATCGGTGCCGAAGAAGCAGCGCTCGGGGCCGTACGCATCCACGACGCGTCGAGCCGGTTCGAACATGTCGTGGAAGGGCGCGCCCTCTCTCGAGAACAGCGGCAGGCTGGAGAGCTTGGCCGACACATTCGGCAGCGCAGCCAGTGCGATGACGCGCTCGAGCTGTTCGTCGTTGGGTACGTCGACGACCCGGTCCGGCGGCGCCATCGCCAGGTGGTCGATCGCGATCCGCAACCCCGGATGCCGGCGGGCGCCCTCGGCGATCACGTCGAGTTTCGAGCCTGGCCCGAACGCGGTCACCGGGATGCCCGCACTCTCGGCCTCGGTCCAGAAGAGCTCGATCTCTCCCGTCTCCACCCAGGTCGCGCAGGGCTCCTGGCGACACGGCAGCCGCACCCCGAGCATCCCCTCGTCCTGCCAACCGGCCAGCCTGTCGGCCAGCCCGTCCAGCGAGTCGAGCAGCCCCATCACGACGAACCGGTCGGGGTGCTCGCGTGCGGCGTCGATCGAGGCCTGGTTGCCCTCGGGATCCCAACTGGTCGGCACCAGCACGGCGCCGGCGACGCCCGCCTCCCGCATCAGCGGGAGCATGACGTCCGCGTCGAACGGACCCTCTCGGTGCGCCTGCATACCGGGCAGCACCTCACGCCAGGCGTGCAGCTGCGCGTCGACGATCAAGCCCACGGCAATCCCTCTCAGAACTCGAGGCTGACGACGCCGTCGTCGACGGCGACCTCATAAGAACGGATGCTGATCTCAGGAAAGGTCAGACACCGCCCCGTCGGCACGTGGTACTCGATCCCATGCCACGGACACGCGATGATCTCCTGGTCGAAGGCCCACTCGATCGCCCAATCGTTCTCCGCCCGAGCCTGCGTCGTCCCCGTCACCTTCTTGACCTCACACAACGGCCCCGTCTGATGCGGACACAGATTCGGCAACGCATGCAACGACCCCTTCACGTTGAACACCCCGATCCGCCGCCGCCCCACCGTCACCACCCGATGACTGCCCTCGGGAAACTCCTCCAGCTTCCCGATCACATGCACCTCACTCACCGCGCCGCAGCCCCCTGCGACAACGACAACCGCCGGCAGTGCTCGTCCATGTTGAACATGCGGAGGGCATTGGTGCCGAAGATCTTCCGCTTCGCCTCGTCCGAGAACGGCATCTGGTGGATCTTGTTGGGGTGGTCGAAGTCGTGGTGCGGCCAGTCGGAGGCGAACACCGTCTGGTTCTCACCGTCGTAGAGGTTGACCAGCCGGACCATGTCCGCCAGCGTCTGCGGCTCCTCGATGGGCTGGGTCGCGTAGAAGAAGCTCTTGATGTACTCACTCGGCGGCTTGGTCAAGTACGACACCTCCGCGCGCCCCTCGCGGTAGGCGCGGTCCATCCGCATCATCACGAACGGGACCCAAGCGACGCCTGCCTCGGTGAAGCAGATGCGCAGGTTCGGGAACCGCTCCGGCACGCCCGTGCTGACCATGTCGACGAGGTTGGCCATCATCGACAACGTGTGTGAGGTGGTGTGTCGCGCGAACCCGCTGGTGAACCCATGCGTGTTGAACGGATAGGTCGGGTGCACGATTCCGACGCTGTGCAGCAGCACCGCGAAGTCGGCGGCCTCGGCGGCCTTGAAGATGGGGTCGTACTTGCGGTCGCCCCACAGCGGGTCGACGGCCGCACCGGGCAGGTAGACACCGACCACGCCCGGGTGCTTGGCGTACTTCTCGATCTGCGCCGCGGTGTCCTCCGGCGCCTGCGGTGAGGCGACCAGGCAGCCGACGAGCCCCTGCTCGGGCCGGCACCAAGTCTCGACCAGCCAGGCGTTGTACGCGCGGGCCAGCGCGGCGGCGTACTCCTCGTCGGTGATGGTGGCCAGCTTCAGCATGCTGTCCGGGAACAGGATGCCGATGTCGACGTTGATGGTGTCCAGCTCCGCACGCATCGCCTCCGGCGTGAGGACCACGCGGGCCGCCTCGTGGCTCGAGGGCCAGACCGGTCCGAAGCTCGACCCGCTGGCGCCCGGCGAGAAGGCCGGGACGTCGAGGTAGCCGATCTCGAGGTACTTGGCCGCGTTGGCGGCGATGGTCTCGAGCGAGACCCGCCACGGCATGTCGATGTAGGGGATCAGGTCCGACGGCATCTCGTGCACGTGCACGTCGCAGTCGACGACCACGAAGTCGTCGAGCGTTGCTCGCTTGGCCACGGGGGTCCTTCCGGTGTGCTGGTGGGCGGTGCTGATGGCTGGTCTGGTGAGGTCTCGGTCACCCCGTGCCGGCGGCCCGGTCGCCCGCTGTGCTGCCGGCCAGGCGACCTAGGACGGTGCCGTTGGAGAGCCCCGAGCCGCCGGGATAGTTGAAGTAGAAGAGTCCACCGACCATCTCGCCGGCCGCGAACAGGCCAGGGATCGGGGCTCCTGCGTCGTTGAGGACTCGAGCTTGGTTGTCGATCCGCAGCCCGCCGAAGGTGAAGGTGATGCCGCACGTGACGGCGTACGCCTCGAACGGCGGCTCGTCGATGGTCAGGGCCCAGTTGCTCTTGTTGACCGGCAGACCAACCGTGCCGAGCCCGTCGAGGATGTTGGGGTTGTAGTCGGCGTCCTCCGAGCGCACCGCACCGTTGTACTCCGCCACGGTCTTGAGGAACGCAGCCTCGTCGATCCCACCCATCTTGACGGCCAACTCCGGCAGCGAGTTCGCGCGGACCTTGGACACCTGACGGATGCGGTACTCGTCGCGCAGCCGATCCAGCACCTTGGCGTCGAAGACCTGCCAGGCCAGCTGCCCGGGCTGCGCGAGGATCTCGCGGCCGTACTTCGCGTACGTGTAGTTGCGGAAGTCGGCGCCCTCGTCGACGAAGCGCTTCCCGTCGCGGTTGACCACGATGCCGAGCGGGTAGCTGTGCTTCTGGAACGAGTCGCCGATCTCGAGGACGCCGTACTCCGGAGCGTTGTAGTCCCAGGCGACCGCGTGGCAGCCCGACCAGTGCCCCGCGGGGCTGGCGCCCACCGCGAGACCCATCTCGATCCCGTCGCCAGTGTCATAGCGAGTGCCCCGCACCTTGGCCAGGTCCCAGCCGGGACCGAGGTAGCCGACCCGCCACGCGGCGTTGGACTGGAAGCCGCCGGCCGCGAGCACCACCGAGCTGCACTCGATGGTCGCGAGCTCGAGGTGGCCGTCAGGACTCTGGCGCTCCACCTTCAACCCGACGACGCCCTGCGAGCTGACCACCAGCTCGCGAGCCCGCGTGGCGTATTCGACGGTGATGCCGTTGCTGGCACAGGCCCGCTCGAGGTACTCGACCATGCCGCGGCCGCCGCCGCTGACCTCGAGGGTGAGGCCGCCCCAGAACGTGAACTTGTTGTCGACCTCGTAGGCCTGGCGGCCGTAGATGGGCAGGAACCGGACGCCCTTGGACTTCAGCCATCGCACCGCGGGCTGACTGCCGGTGACCAGCACCTCGGCCAGGTCCGGATCGCACCGGCTCTCGGTGACCCGGTCCAGGTCGTCGTAGAACTGTGACTCCGGGTAGGAGCCGAAGTCGGTGCGCGCCAGGGTCGCTTCGTCGAGGTCCGACACGATGTCGGTCAGGTCGTCGACGCCGTCGTAGGCGAACCGCATCGCGCCCGCCGTGAAGCCGGTGTTGCCCCCGCGCTCCTCGTGCGGTGCCCGCTCGAGCACCAGCACCTTGGAGGCCCGCTCGGCGGCCGCGAGCGCCGCACTCATCCCGGCGTTACCGCCCCCGACCACGACGACGTCGTATCTCACGAACGCGATGGTATACGACCGTATGCAACGGTGCAACGCCCAGGTTGACGCGGCCCCCAACCGCTACGCCACAGGGTGCCCCGGGAGCCACGACACCAGCCGCCGCTCGCTCATCTCGCGCACCGCGAAGCGCGGCCCCTCGGTGCCGTGGCCGCTGTCCTTGACGCCCGTGTACGGCATCAGGTCGAGTCGGCTGCTGGAGGTCTCGTTGATGTGCACCGACCCCATCCGCAGGCTGCGGGCGGCGAACATCGCCTCGGTGACGTTGTCGGTGAAGACGCCGGCCGCGAGACCGTACGGCGTGTCGTTGACCTCGTCGACCGCGGCGGCGAGGTCGTCGAAGGCACGCAGGACCAGCACCGGGCCGAAGATCTCCTCGCGCATCAGCCGGGTCCCGCTCGGCACGTCGGCCACGACGGTGGGCTCGAGCACGTTGCCGGTGCGGCTGCCGCCGTGTGCGAGCCGCGCCCCACTCTCCAGCGCCTGCTCGATGACCTGTCCGACCCGGTCGGCCTCGGATGGCGCGATCAGCGGGCCCACGAACGTCTCATCCCTGGCCGGGTCGCCGGCCACCTTGGCGCCGAGCGCCGCGGCCAGCAGATCGGCCACCTCGTCGAGCACGGACCGCTCGACGTACAGCCGCTGGATCGAGGTGCAGACCTGACCAGCCTTGCGGAAGCCCGCGTTGACGCACAGCGAGACGGCTCGATCGAGGTCCGCCGAGGCTGTGATCAGCGTGCTCGAGAGGCTCCCCAGCTCGAGTTGGGTCGGCCGGAGGCCCACGGATGCCTGCAAGACCCGGCCCACCTCGGTGCTGCCTGTGAAGGCGTAGTAGGCCAGCCGCTCGTCGCGAGCCAGCCAGCCACCCACCGTCGAGCCGCTGCCGTACACGACGGAGATCAGCCCGGGCGGTAGCCCGACGTCGAGGAGCAGCCGGACCAGCGCATCGGCACACTGCGGTGTCTGAGTGGCCGGCTTGAGCAGCACGGCGTTGCCCGCCGCCAGTGCCGGGCCGACCTTGTGGGTGACGGTGTTGAGCGGGGAGTTGAACGGCGTGATCGCGCAGACCACGCCGCGGGGGTGGTACGTCGTGTAGGCGACCCGGCCCTCCTGGCCGCGGACCGCGTCGACCGGGATCACCTCCCCGACCAAGCGCCGCGCCTCTTCTCCCGACAGCTGGAGGGTGTCCGCGGCGCGTGCCACCTCGCGGCGCGCGTCGGTGATGGTGAAGCCGGTGTCGGCCACCACCAGGCGAGCGAACTCCTCGGCTCGCTCGCGCAGCGCCGCGGCCCCCGCCGCGAGGACGTCGGAGCGATCGGCCACCGACCAGGCGGTGGTCGCCTGCGCACCCACCAGGGAGCCCACCGCCCGGTCGAGCTGCTCCTCGGAGATCTGCGACACCTCGGCGGCGGCCGCCCCGGAGAACTTGTCGTCCACCTCGGCACTGCCCTTGGCCCCGGGCCTGAACTCGCCGTCGATGAACGGCTCGATCCTCGCCACGGTCGCCTCACCCATGATCCACCCCCGTCGTACCCAGCGGGATCTGGACGACCCGCTCCAGGTCTGCCAACCCACTCAGCGCTTCGTGCAGGCGGGCGGCGGCCTCCGTGCCGAGCACGGGGACCACCATCCCGTCGAACTTCGTACGCCGCTCCTCGGGCGAGAGCGGACTGTCCGGGTCACCGCGCCGGGTCGCCCGCTCCGCCCGCCACTCACGCCCGTCGTCATCGACGACGACCACCCGGGCCTGACGTCGTCCGGGGAACGTGGCATCCATCTGCGGGTCCGCAGCCAGCGCCGTGTTCGCGGCGAACCAGCGCAGCGCCGGGTCGTCGAGGTGGCGTTGGTCGAAGGCGTCCATGCCGACCGTGCCGAGGCTGAGCGCAGCGCCGACGCAGTAGCCCACACTGAACTTCGCCTCGCCCGCAGTGTCCACCGACCTGCCGCCGGCTACGTCGATCGCAACCTGGTAGGTGTCAACCTCCACCGACCTGATCCGGCGCGCGTCCAGGCCCTGCGCCCGTAGGTCGAGAGCGGCGTCGACGGCCGCGAAGGTGTGCCCGCAACAGGCGTGCGGCTTGACCGTCACCTGCGACACGGCCGGCGGGCGGGCCGCCGCGTCGGCGAGGCCGGCCCAGCTGGGACCGTCGGACATCGCGACACCGAAGCCGAGGTCACCGTCGAGAACCTCGGGCGTCCCGCGGTACCCCTCGGAGGCGAGTCCGGCCGCCACCACACCGGCCTCCGCCGCATGGCCGGCGTGCAGCGGCTTGCTCATCGACCCGGACCGGAAGGCCTGCTGGAGACCGGCCGCCATCGACGTGGCCACCGCGAGTGCGTGGGCCAGCCGATCCTCGTCGAGCCCGAGGAGCAGGCCCGCAGCCGCCGCGGAGCCGAGCGTGCCGACCGTGCCCGTCGTGTGCCAGTAGCGGTAGTGGGCCGGGTTGACGGTCTCGGCGACCCGGCAGCCCACCTCATAGCCTCCGGCGACGGCGGCCAACAGCGCGGCGCCGCTCGCGTCGAGACCCTCAGCCACCGCCAACGCCGCGGCCACCGTGGGCGACCCAGGGTGGTACAGCCCCTCGCGATAGATGTCGTCCATCTCCGCCTCGTGCGAGAAGAGTCCGTTGAGAAGGGCGGCGGTACGCACCGACGCCGGACGTCCGTCGGGGATCAGCCGGGCGCGACCTGGCTCGTCCAGGAACGGCGCCCGCGCGGCGATCTGGGAGGCCGACATCATCCGCCCGGCGACCGTGGCGCCGTACCAGTCCACCACCGCATCGCGGGCCGGCTCGCGGGCCGCCGGATCGTCGGCCACCGAGAGGGCAAGTCCGGCGAGTTGCTGGGTGGCGGTCTTGGTCGGGTGCACGGTTCCTCGGGTCGGGCTCGGGAGTGGCTCGGGAATGGCTCAGAACTGCGAGGTGTACTGCGCCGGGTCGATGCGGCACTCGACGACCAGCGGCCGGTCGAGCGAACCGCGCTCCCCGACGGCGCGGTGAAGCTCAGCGAGCGTCTCGACACGGACGCCGTGGCAGCCGTAGGCCTCGGCCACCGCCGCGACCGCGGTGTCCGGCACGCGGGTGCCGACGCTCGGATAGCCGAGCGCCGCCTGCTTGATCTCGATCCGGTTCAGGCTCTGGTCGACCATCACGACGACCACGATCCCGAGCCGGCGATCGGCCGCCAGCCGAAGCTCCGACGCCGCCATCGCGAAACCGCCGTCGCCGATGATCGAGACGACTGGCAGGTCCGGACGTGCCATGGCGGCGGCCAGTGATGCCGGCAGACCGAAACCCATCGACGAGAGCCCGTTGGTCATGAGCACGGTGCGCGGCTTGGTGGCCCGCCAGCCCTGGCCCACGAGCAGCTTGTGGGAGCCGACGTCGGTGGTGACGACCGCCTCGGCCGGGACGCCCTCCTGGACTGCGTCGATCACGTCGGTGGGGTTGAGCGCACCCACGACCCGGCCCGCGTAGTAGTCGTCTGACAACCTCGCGCGGTGCGCGGCCACCTCGGCCTCGGTCCAGCGCGGCTCACCCGAGAAGGAGTCCGCGAGCCAGCCGACCACGGCCGCCACGTCACCGACGACCTCGTGGGCGCTGGCGTAGATCTGGTCGGTGTTCTCGACGGAGTCGACGTGCAGCACCGGCGTGGAGACCTGCCAGGGCTTGATCAGCTCCACCGGGTCGAACCCCGCCGCGACGACCAGGTCGGACTCTTCGACCAGCCGCCACACGGTCTTGTTGCAGGCCATGTCGAGGACACCGGCGAACCACGTCGAGTGTTCGGGTACGACGCCCTTGGCCATCGGGCTGACCACGATCGGCATGCCCACGGTCTCTGCCAGCCGCACCAGCTCCGACGTGGCGGAGGCGCGCATGGCGCCGATACCGGCCAGCACCAACGGCTTGCGGGCAGCTTGCAGGACCGCCACCGGATCGGAGTCGGGTGTCGAGGCGAGGATCCGCGGGACCGGCCGTCCCGGACGCATCGGCGGAGGCGCGGGATCGAAGGTGTCCACCTCACGGGCGAAGATGTCGCTCGCGACGCTGAGGTGTACGGCGCCCGGCCGCTCGGCGACCGCCGTACGCAGCGCCTTGCGCATCGTCACCTCGACCGCCGAAGCCTCGATGCGGCCCGCCCACTTGGTCACCGCCCCGAACATCCGCTCGTGGTCGACGACCTGGTGGGTGAAGGTGGCCTGACGGCTGGTCTCGATCTGGCCCGACAGCGCCAGCATCGGGACCCGGTCGAGGTTGGCGGCGGCGACGCCGTTGACGAGCGCCGTGGAGCCTGGGCCGAGCGTCGATAGGCAGACGCCGAGGTCGCCGGTGAGCATCGCCTGCGCTTCCGCCATGAACGCGGCGTTCGCCTCGCGCGTCGCGGAGACGACGTCGAGACCGGTCTCGCGGCACCTCTCGACGAACTCGATGGTCGGATCGCCGGGATATCCGAACACCGTGCTGACCCCGGCCTTGGACAGCATCGCCGCCAGAGCGCTCGCCACGTTCGTCACTGGGTCATACCTCTCGTCGTGACCACCGGAGTGGTGGCAGCGTATCTCGGCATACAGGTGTATGCCACGTCAGGGCTCCGTGCGGTCGGGCGACGACAGCTCCGTGACGAGCTTGAGCAGTGCGGAGTGGTCGAGCTGCCCGTCGCCTCTGGCGACCAGCGCCGCCACCAGTTGCGCAACCGCCGCTCCCACGGGGATGACGACCCCCGCCTCGCGGGCCGCCTGGGTGAGGATCCCGAGATCCTTGTGGTGCAACGCGAGGCGGAAGCCCGGCGCGAAGTCGCGGGCCAGCATGGCGGGAGCCTTCCGGGTCAGCACGGTGCTCCCGGCTAAGCCACCACCGAGGACCCGTACGGCGGCGTCGAGGTCGACACCCGAGGCGTCCAGGAACACCAGCGCCTCGGCGAGCACCTGGAGGTGGCCGGCAACGATCAGTTGATTGGCCGCCTTGACCGTCTGCCCGGCGCCGGCCGGGCCCACGTGGACGATGGTCGTGCCGATCGCGCTCAGGATCGGCTGGGCGCCCTCGAGGTCGGCCGCGGCGCCGCCGACCATGATCGAGAGGGAGCCCTCCACCGCACCGGCCTCGCCGCCACTGACCGGCGCATCAAGGGCCCGCACCCCCACCCCGGCCGCGGCCGCCGCGATCTCGCGCGAGGCTTCGGGGGCCACGGTGCTCATGTCGATCAGGAGCTGGCCCTCGTGCGCGTGGGCCAGCACGCCGCCCTCACCGAGGACGACGTCGAGCACGTCGGTTGAGTCGGGCAGCATGGTGACGACCACGTCCGCATCGCGCGCGGCTTCGGCGACAGTGGCTGCCGCCCGACCACCGCGAGCAACGAGCGCGTTTGTCTTGGCGGGACTCCGGTTGTGACCCACGACGTCGAAGCCCGCGCCGACAAGGTTCGTGGCCATCGGCGCGCCCATGATGCCCAGCCCGATGAAGCCCACGGTGGTGGTCATGCGGTGCCCTCCCGGGTTCGGTCCGTCGGGCCACGCCCGGCCCGCGGCAACCACTCGAACGGATCCCGGCCGGCATCGCCCGGGAGGTACTCCAGGCCGACGAATCCGTCGTACCCGCCGCAGTCGAGTTCGGACAGCCACTGCGCGATCGGCAGCTCTCCGGTCCCCGGCGCGCCACGCCCCGGAGCGTCCGCGACCTGCACATGCGCGATCACGTCCCGGTGCTCGACGATCGCCGAGCCGACGTCCTCGCCGTTGACCGCGAGGTGATAGAGGTCGGCCAGCATCCCGACGTTCGGCACGCCCGCGGTCCGGAGCCGGTCGAGCACCGCGCGTACGTCGCCGGCTCGAGTGAGCGGGTAGCGCTCGGCGCCGCTGACGGCCTCGACGAGGACCGTGGCCCCGATCCGGGACGCCGCACCCGCGGCGACGGTCAGGTTGTCGTGGGCCAACCGATCCTGGTCGGCAGGGGCTGCGCCCACGACCCGGTTGCCGTACAGCGCGTTGAACACCCCGACGCCGAGCCGCTCGCCGATCTCGACGGCCAGCTCGACGCTCTCGCGAAACTCCTGCTCCCGGCCGGGCCACGAGACGACGCCGCGGTCCCCCGCCGGCATGTCCCCGGCGAAGAAGTTGAGCCCCGCGAGGCGTACCCCCGCGTCCCCGATGGCGCTGACGAATGCCTCGACATCGGCCGTCGGCGGCACCGCCTCGGCGAAGGGCCACCAGAACTCCACGGCCTCGAACCCCGCGGTCCGCGCCGCGGCCGGCCGTTGGAGGACCGGTAGGTCGGTGAGCAGGATGGAGCAGTTGACGACATACCCAGCGATCATGTGTTGCTCCAAACAGTGGTATACCGTCGCATACGACCATGCTACGCAGACTGGAACCTGCCCCGCAACGCGAGCGAGGAGCCTGACCATGGAACAGCTGTCCGCCCACGATGTGCTGACCACGACCCGGGCTGTCCGCCGACGGCTGGACCTGACCCGGCCAGTGCCTCGCGCGCTGGTGGAAGAGTGCGTCGAAGTCGCCATGCAGGCACCGAGCGGCTCCAACCGCCAGGACTACGGATTCGTCTGCGTCTCCGACCCCGTACTCCGCACGGCTGTCGCGGACCTCTACGAGCGCAGCCACGCCAATGCGGTCAAGACCCTCATCGACTACGACCAGGGCGACGTACGCGGTCCGGCTCAGGACCGGCTCCAGTCCGCCGGCGCCTATCTGCGCGAGCACCTGGCCGAGGTCCCGTGGCTGGTCATCGCCACGATCCGCCGCAAGCGCTCGGACCAGGCGGACAACCGCGAGTTGGCCAGCCTCTACGGCTCGGTGATGCCGGCGTTCTGGAGCTTCATGCTCGCGGCACGCGCCCGAGGACTCGGCACCTGCTTCACCACCCGGCACCTCACCTACGAGCAGGAGACCGCCGACCTGCTGGGCATCCCCTTCGATGAGGTGACCCAGGTCGGCATGACCCCACTCGCGTACTTCACCGGGACCGGCTTCAAGCCCGCCGGCCGGATCCCGGTCGACGAGGTCTTCCACCACGACCGGTGGTGAGTGGCGTGGGCAGTTCCGGCAGGCTCAGAACTGCAGGCTGACGACGCCGTCGTCGACGGCGACCTCGTAAGAACGGATGCTGATCTCAGGAAAGGTCAGACACCGCCCCGTCGGCACGTGGTACTCGATCCCATGCCACGGACACGCGATGATCTCCTGGTCGAAGGCCCACTCGATCGCCCAATCGTTCTCCGCCCGAGCCTGCGTCGTCCCCGTCACCTTCTTGACCTCACACAACGGCCCCGTCTGATGCGGACACAGATTCGGCAACGCATGCAACGACCCCTTCACGTTGAACACCCCGATCCGCCGCCGCCCCACCGTCACCACCCGATGACTGCCCTCGGGAAACTCCTCCAGCTTCCCGATCACATGCACCTCACTCACCGCGCCGCAGCCCCCTGCGACAACGACGTACGCCGACCGTCGGCGTCGATCCCGAAGAGCCGCAGCGCGTTGCCGCCGAGGATCTTCTGCTTCGCCTCGTCCGAGAACGGCAGCGTCCGGATCTGGGCGGGGTCATCGTGCCCAGCTCCGGGCCAGCCGGACGCGAACACGGTCGCGTTCTCGCCGTCGAAGAGGTCGACCAGGGTCACGAAGTCCTTCGGATCGCCGGCCTCCTCGAGCGGGAACGTGCCGTAGAAGTAGCCCTTGAGGTAGTGGCTGGGGCGCTCGGCAAGGAACGGCACCTCCCGCCGCTTCTCCAGGTAGACCTTGTCGAGGCGCAGACTCAGGAACGGCATCCAGGTCACGCCGGCGCCCAACACCCCCACCCGCAGCTCCGGGAAGCGGGCCGGCACCCCGGTGGTGATCATGTCGATGAGGTTGACCATCATCGCGAACGGATCGGAGGTCGTGAACCGCGCCAGGACAGTGTCGAAGCCGTGGGTGTTGAACGGGAAGACCGGGTGCATCACCTCGACGCTGTTGAGCAGCACCGGCAGCCCGGCAGCCTCGGCCGCACGCAGGATCGGGTCGTATTTGCGGTGGCCCCACAGCGGGTCCACCGCGGCACCCGGCAGATAGACGCCGACGACCCCCGGGTGTCCGGCGTACTTCTCGATCTCGGCGGCGGTGTCGGCCGGCGCCTGGGGCGAGGCGATCAGGCAGCCGAGCAACCCCAGCTCGGGCCGGAGCCAGGTGTCGACGAGCCAGGCGTTGTACGCGCGGGCGAGGGCCGAGGCGAACTCCGCCTGCGGAACCATCGAGAGCTTCTGCAACGCGGTGGGGCAGAGGATCGCGAGGTCGACGCCACGCTCTGTGAGGTGTACGCGCAGTTCGTCGGGCGACGTGGCAGCCGGTTCGTCACCGCCGCCGGGCGGCCAGAGCTCGGAGCCGACGCCTGCGGTCTTCGCGTTGTCGGCAATCGCCTGGAGTGCCGGACGCCAAGCCTCGTCGCAGTAGGGCAGGAGATCGAGCGGAGTCTCCTGGACGTGCACGCTGGCATCCACGGTCAACTGGTCATCGGGGCGTGGTTCGGTGACGGACATGTGCGCTCCTACGGGTTCCGCGGTGGACTGGGGTGGGTTCGGCCTTCCGGCCGGGTCAGCTGGGCGCAGACGAGAGGCCGAGCCGCTGACCGTTCGCGTCGAGGTTGAGCAGGCGCAGGGCGTTCTCGCCGAAGATCTTGCGCCTGACGTCGTCGGAGAAGGGCGCCTGGAAGATCTTGTTGGGGTGGTCGAAGTCGTGGTGCGGCCAGTCCGAGGCGAAGATCGTCTGCGTGTCGCCCTGGTAGAGGTCGACCAGCGTGACCAGGTCGCGAAGGTTCTGCGGCTCCTCGATCGGCTGCGTGGCGTAGTAGAAGCTGGTCATGTACTCGCTGGGCGGCTTGGTCAGGAACGGCACTTCGTGGCGGCGCTCACGGTAGATCCGGTCCATCCGCATCATCAGGAACGGGACCCAGGCGACCCCCGCCTCAGTGAACGCGATCCGGAGCTTGGGGAACCGCTCTGGCACGCCGGTGGAGATCATGTCGACGAGGTTGGCCATCATCGAGAACGTGTGCGAGGTCGCGTGCCGCGCGAACCCGCTGGTGAACCCGTGGGTGTTGAACGGGTACGCCGGGTGCACGATGCCGACACTGTGCAACAGCACCGCGAAGTCGGCCTCCTCGCAGGCCTCGTAGATCGGGTCGTACTTCCGACTCCCCCACAGTGGGTCGACCGCGGCGCTAGGCAGGTAAACCCCGACCATCCCCGGATGCTTGGCGTACTTCCGGATCTCGGCCGCGGTGTCATCGGGCGCGTGCGGGCAGGCGCACAGCACCCCGAGCAGCCCCTGGTCGGGCAGGCACCACGTGTCGGCCAGCCAGGCGTTGTACGCCCTTGTCAGCGCCGCGGCGTACTCGTCGTCGGTCAGCGTCGGGAGCTTGAGGAGGTTGTTGGGGAACAGGATGCCGATGTCGACGTTGATGTTCGTCAACTCCTCGCGCATGGCCTCCGGCGTCCGGACGATGCGATCCGACTCGTGGCTCGTGGGCCAGATCGGGCCGAAGCTGAAGCCGCTGGCGCCGGGCGCGAACGCCGGGATGAAGTTGCCCGACCGGTCCTTCACCTGCTCCAGCGCGACCTGCCAGGGCATGTCGATGTAGTCGATGAGGTCCTTCGGCAGTTCGTAGACGTGGACGTCGGTGTCCACGACGAGCACGTCGTCCAGCTTCTGCCGCCGTGTCTCGCTCTGCTCACGGGTCTGCACCGACATCTGGCCTGCGCCTCCAAAGCCTCGCCGCGACGGTGGGCCGAGCCGGTCTCGGATGCGTCCACGGTGTCGCGCGTCACCGCATCGTACCTCGGCGGCATGCCGTTGTATACCGTCGCTGGCGGATGAACGGGACAGGTCAGTCGGGCGCCTCGATCTGCGCCAGCAGGCGGGTGTTGAAGGTGTGTGCCATGGCGGTGGCCCACTCGCGCGCATCGAAGCCCGGACCCTTCTCGAACCGAGCCAGCCAGTCCTCGGCGCGGCCCTGGACCACGACGTACCACGCCTCGTCGGACTCGAGTGCCGAGAGGGGGTACTGAAGGGGCAATTCGGAGTCGGGCCCGAGCGTCCTGGGCGGCGGGAGACGCTCGCTCATCGCGGCATCATGACACGCGCGCGAACTTCTGAAGGGTGTGGCCGTCGTCGGCATCACGGCCACGTCGACTCCGCGAGGTGTGTGTGACCTCGGCGATGTAGAGGTGATGACGCGAGTCGATGCACAGCCCGTGAGGCGCCACCAGGTTGCCCGGGCGACATGGGTCGTCGCCCACATTGCCCCACCGCTCGAGGAGCGTGCCGCGGTCGTCGAAGATGCTCACCCGCGGCGCCAGGTCCTCCTCCATCGTCCCGCGGGCGATCGAGACGTCGCCCTTCCACAACCCACTCTCCAAGACGTAGACCAGGCCGTCCGGGCCGATGGTGGTCGCGGTCGGTCGCTGCAGCCCGGGCCACTCCTCGATGAAACCGCCCTCGGGTGTGAAGACCTGCAGCCGGTCGTTCTCGCGGTCGGAGACCAGCACGCGACCATCACTGAGCACGCTCACACAGTGCGGCAGGTTGAACTCGCCCGGCCCTGAACCCGGCTCGCCCCACGACCTCAGGAGCACGCCGTCGCCGGTGAACTGGTGGATGCGCGCGTTGCCGTAGCCGTCGGAGACATAGATGTCCCCGGAGGGCGCGAAGGCGACCTTGGTCGGTCGGTTGAACGGCCCGGCGCCGCGCTCGATGCTCTGAATCCGGTGGTAGAGGCTGGGATTGGAGCTGTCGACGCCTGTCTCCGACGCCGCTCCGGGCGTCCCGATCAGTCCGCGCTCCCCGCCCTCCGGGCTGAACAGGCGTACGACGTGGCTCCCCTCGTCGACGACGTAGACGGTCCCCTCGGGAGAGATCGTGATCGCGTGCGGCCGGTTGCTCAGCACCTGCGCGCCCCAGGTCCGGAGAAACCGACCGTCGGCGTCGTAGACGATGACCGCAGGCTCCTTGCGGGCCAGCACGAAGACGTTGTCGTCGGCATCGACCGCGACGTCGGCGACGTCGAGGTGCACGATGTCGTCGGGGAGCTGCTCCCAGCCGGCGACGAGCGCGAAGGGCCGCAGCTGGCTGGCTGTGCTCACCCTGACGTCCCTTCGCTCCATTGACAGCGCCAGTCGCCCCAACGATCGAGCATGCATGTGCGTGCGACTGCATACCGAGCGTACCACCACCCTCAGGCCCCGGTCACCGCGGCGCCGATCAGGACCACGTTGAGGGTCGAGATCACCAACGTGATCAACACCGCCACCACCGTCGTGCGACGCGCGTTGACCATCTCGCCCATGAGCCGGGCGTCGCGCGTGAACAGCACCAGCGGCACGAGCGCGAAGGTGATGCCGAAGGAGAGCACGATCTGCGAGTAGACCAGCGCCTGGCTCGGACTGACTTCGAGGCCGAGGACCACCAAGGCCGGGAGCATAGTGAGCAGCCGCCGCAACATCAGCGGGATCCGCCAGCCCGTGAATCCGGCCATCACCACCTGGCCGGCGTAGGTCCCCACGCTCGAGGACGAGAAACCGGAGGCGAGCAAGGCCACCGCGAACGCCAGCGCGGCTCCGGGACCGATCAGCACACCGAGCAATGCGTGCACCTCCGACAGGTCGCCGGTCTCGGTGCCATCGCCACCATGGAGCACCACCGCGGCCACGCACAGCATCGAGAGGTTGATCAAACCCGCGGCACCGAGCCCGATCACGCAGTCCCACTTGTTGTAGCGCAGCAACAACTGCCGCTCGTGCGCGTCTACCGCCTGGATCCGGTTGATCGGCAGCGCCGAGTGCAGGTAGATCGCGTGCGGCATCACTGTCGCACCGATGATGCCGACGGTCAGGCCCAGACTGCCCACCCCGTCCAAGTGCGGCACCAGCCCCGCGGCCAGGGCGTCGTAGTCCTGCCGACCGGACACCACCACGAGATAGACGAAGCCCGCCGCGAGGACGGCGAGCAGGCCGATGATCGCCAGCTCGAAGCGGCGATAGCCACGCTGCTCGAGCGCGAGGATGCCGAAGGCGACGACCGCGGTGATCAGGCCGGCCTGCAGCGGCGGGATGCCGAAGATCATGTTGAGGGCCAGCGCCGCACCGACGAACTCCGCCAGGTCGGTCGCGATCGCCACCGCCTCGGCCTGCACCCACAACAGCAGGTTCGTCCGTCGCCCGAGTCGCGCCCGGCACATCTCGGGGAGGCTCCGGCCGGTCGCCAGGCCGAGCTTCGAAGACAGGTACTGCACCACCATGGCCATCAGGTTCGACATGACGATGACCCACACCAACAGGTAGCCGTACTGCGCACCCGCGGCGAAGTTCGTGGCGAAGTTCCCCGGGTCGACGTACGCCACGGAGGTGACGAACGCGGGCCCGAAGACCAGCAGCGCGGTCGGCCACCGGCCGCGGAGCCGTACGTCGGTCAGGGTTGCGCCCGCGAGGGGCGCGGTCATGCTTGAGGCGCGGTCATACGGGCAGGGAGCCGAGGGCGACGACCAGGCCGGCGACCAGACAGACTGCGGAGAGCGTGACGCCCAGAGGAGCGAACCGCCACCACAGTTGTAGCCGGTGCTGGTGACCGGCACTCAGGGTGCGCTCGAGCACGCTGAGATCGTGCGCCGTCCGGACGTAGCGCGCAGAGAACCACAGGCAGCCGAACTCCATCAGCCCCACGAGCCCGAGGACCATCAGCACGACTGCTGAGTCACTCACGGGTCCAGCTCCACGGAGAGCATCTCGGCCAGGCCGTTACCGAAGGCCTGGATCCGTCCGTCCTTCGGCTCACCGACGCGGATCACGATCAGGCCGCCGTACGGTTCCCGGCGCAACACCTCGATCCGGTCGCCGAGCTGGATGCCACAGCCGTCGAGGTAGCGGAGCACCTCGGGGTCGCCGTTCCACACCCGAGCCAGCCGGCCCAACGCACCGACCTCGAGAGTGGAGAGCACCTCCGCGCGCGTCGCGTGGATATGGCCGTCCAGGTCGGGGATCGGGTCACCGTGCGGATCGACCACCGGGTGTCCGAGCCGCTCGGAGATCCGGTCGATGAGTGAGTCTGAAGCGGCGCGGCTGAGCACTTCTGCCTCGTGCTCGACCTCGTGCCAGGCGTAGTCGAGCGTGTCGACGAGGAAGGCCTCGATGAGCCGGCGCCGCCGGATCACCCGTAGGGCCAGGTCGACGCCCGACGGGCTGAGCGAGACCGCGGAGTATGGGCGGTGGCTGACCAGGTCGAGATCGCGGAGCCGGGCCAGCATCGCCGACACCGACGAGGGCCGGACGCCGAGTTCGTTGACGAGCATGCTGCTGGTGACCTGACCGCCTCGCTCGCCGAGGGCATAGATCGCCTTCACGTAGTCCTCGACCGCCTGCGAGGGCCGCTCCGAACGGTCGAACGCGCGGGCTGCCACGTGAAATACGGTAACGAGAACTCGAGATTCCGTCTAGCCTAACTTTTTGGGATACGACAGGGCACCGCCGTGTGCACTCGACGCGAAGTGGTGGCGATCTCGATCGGTCGGGCCGCGCGCGCCCGTCGTGCATACTGTTGCCCACATCGAGGGACGACCGTCGGAGAGTGGATCGTGACGAAGCCGAAGGCCGAAGCCGTAGGACGCCAGGCGCGAGCCGCGGGCGACCCCTACGAGATGCTCAAGTCAGCCATCATCAAGGGCGAATTCCCGCCCGGGCAGCAGCTGGTCGAGAGCAACCTCGCAGAGTGGTGTGGGGTGAGCCGGACGCCGGTGCGCGAGGCGCTGCGCCGACTCCAGCAGGACGGCCTCATCGACCGCACCGATCGGGGCATGGTGGTCAAGGAGCGCAGCCCTGAGGACATCCTCGACATCTACGACACCCGGCTCGTCCTCGAGGGGTTCGCCGGTCGCACCGCCGCCGACCGCAGGACGGCCTATGACTTGCGGACGATGCGCAAATGGCTCGAGCACGGCGACAGTGTGAAGGCCGACTCCCACGGACTGGTCGAGGCGAATCTCGGCTTCCACGCCTCCATCTGGCGGGCCACCCACAACGAGTCGCTCATCGATCTACTCGAGCGACTCAACCTCCACCTGGCCCGCTACCCCGAGACCACGCTCGCCGTGGCGGGCCGCTGGGCCGAGGCACGCGGCGAGCACGAAGAGCTCGTCGATGCCATCGAGGCCCGCGACGGCGACCTCGCCCAGGAGATCGCGACCAAGCACTTCGCCAAGGCGCGCGACATCCGACTGGCCATCTTCGACGAGACGACGGCCGGCATCTTCTCCTTGCACTAAACGCGGCCCGCCTCCGTCTTGCCTCTCGGGGTCGACGTGCACGATCAGGTGTTGTATACCTGTGTGCACACTTGTATGGTCGACGGGTGAAGGGAGAGCCATGGGCGGCAATCGCGGGGTCGTGTACCTCGGTCCGCAACAGGTCGAGGTGCAGACGCTGGACTATCCGGCGCTGGAGCTGCGCGACGGCCCCGGAGTCAACCCGGCCAATGTCGGGCGCCAGTGCCAGCACGGCGTGATCCTCAAGGTGCTCGCCTCCAACATCTGCGGGAGCGACCAGCACATGGTCCGTGGCCGCACTACGGCGCCCGCCGGACTCGTGTTGGGGCACGAGATCACGGGCGAGGTGATCGAGACCGGCTCCGACGTCGAGTTCGTCAAGGTCGGAGACATCGTCTCGGTGCCGTTCAACATCGCCTGCGGTCGTTGCCGCAACTGCAAGGCCCGGCTCACCGGTGTCTGCCTCAACGTCAACCCCGCGCGCCCGGGCGCCGCCTACGGGTACGTCGACATGGGCGGCTGGGTCGGCGGCCAGGCGGAGTACGTCATGGTGCCGTATGCCGACTGGAACCTGCTGCGCTTCCCCGACCGCGACCAGGCGCTCGACAAGCTTCTCGACCTGACGATGCTCTCCGACATCTTCCCGACCGGCTTCCACGGTGCGGTCACGGCCGGCGTCGAGGTGGGCAGCACGGTGTACGTCGCCGGCGCCGGTCCGGTCGGGCTTGCCGCGGCTGCGTCGGCGCAGCTACTCGGCGCCGCCGTCGTCGTGGTGGGCGACCTCGTGCCCGACCGTCTCGAGCAGGCGCGCAGCTTCGGCTGCGAGACGGTCGACCTCCGCACCGAGGACCTCGCCGGGAAGCTCGAGGAACTGCTCGGCGTACCCGAGGTCGACGCCGCCGTCGACTGCGTCGGCTTCGAGGCGCGCGGCCACGGGGCGGACGCGGACATCGAGGCCCCGGCGACGGTCCTCAACTCACTGATGGCCATCACCCGCGCCGGCGGCAGTCTCGGCATCCCCGGCCTCTACGTCACCGACGACCCGGGCGGGGTCGACGCCGATGCCACCACGGGCGCGCTCAAGGTGCGCCTCGGTCTCGGCTGGGCCAAGAGCCTCGCGTTCACGACCGGCCAGTGCCCAGTGATGAAGTACCACCGGCAACTGGCCTCGGCGATCCTGCATGACCGGGTGCAGATCGCGAAGGCGGTCAACGCCACGCCGATCAGCCTCGACGAGGCACCGGAGGGCTACCGCGCCTTCGACCAGGGTGCCTCGACGAAGTACGTCCTGGACCCGCACGGCGAGATCGCCAAGCGCGCCGCGTGACGGCGCAGCAGTCCGGCCCGGCGACGACGCTGCAGATCGACGGCGGGCCGGCGTACGCATGGACCGAGCCCTGGAACCAGTGGCTCGGCGCCCGGACGGAGCACGAGTCCACCGCGTGGATCCATTCAGGCATCGCGGTCACCGCCTCGGGCGACGTCGTGGTAGTGGGCCACGACCGCACCGACGCCTACGTCCTCGGTCAGGACGGGTCGGTCCGCACCACCTTCGACACCGGTGTCACTCAGGGTCACGGGCTACTGGCCTCACGCTGGCAGGGTCAGGAGGTCCTCTGGATCGCCGACAACGGCGCGCGAAGGGAGCGAGACGCGCACGGGGAGTACGCCAACCACGACGGGTCTGCTCCCCCAGCCGCAGTGCTGCTCTCCCTGACCGGCGAGCGACTCATGACCCTCACCGCGCCGGCCCTCGACGCCTATCGAACGGGTCGCTACCGACCGACGGGTATCGCGGTGGACGATGCGGACGACGGCACCGGCGACGTGTGGGTCGCGGACGGGTACGGCGAGAATCTCGTGCACCGGTTCCGAAGCGACGGCAGCTACGTCATGTCGCTCACCGGACTCGAAGGCGCCGGCCGGTTCGACTGCCCCCACGCGGTGTGGATCGATCGCCGCCACGATGCTCCCGAGCTGTACGTCTCCGACCGCGTGAACCAGCGGTTGCAGGTCTTCGACCTCGCCGGCCGGTTCAAGCGCGTCGTCGGCGACGCGTCGTACTTCCGGCGGCCGAGCGCGTTCACCGTCGTCGGCGGGCTGCTCGTCGTCGCCGACCTGGAGTCGCGGCTCACCGTGCTCGATGAGGACGACGCACTGCTCGGTCACCTCGGCAGTGACGACGATGCGGCCGGGCGGCCGGGGTTCCCCAACCAGCTCGACCACGAGCACCGTCCGGTTCGCCCGGCGGCGTTGCAGCCGGGGCGGTTCAACAGCCCGCACGGGCTCGCGTCTGACTCGGCAGGCAATCTCTACGTCAGCGAGTTCCTGATCGGCGGACGGCTGGTCAAGCTGGAGCGTCGTACCTAGACCGACTTGGACCAGAGCAAGTCTCGACGACGGGCCAAGTGCCCCGAGTTCTCACAAGGGTGGAGGATCGCAGTGGATCTTGGCATGAAGGACAAGGTCGCCATGGTGACCGGCGGCAGTCAGGGGATCGGCCGGGCGATCGCGCTCGGCCTCGCCCGGGAGGGCGTCCGGGTCGCGATCTGCGGCCGCACTCCAGACATCCTCGAAGCCACCGCCGAGAGCATCGAGAGCGAGACCGGCGTCCGCGTGCTCCCGGTGATCGCCGACGTCATGGTCGCTGCGGACCTCGAGCGGTTCGTGCAGGCGACGGTCGAGGAGTTCGGGACCGTAGACATCGCGATCAACAATGCCGACCTGATCACCCACGACGTCGGGTTCTTCGACCTGCGCGACGAGGACTGGCAGGAGAAGATGGACCTCAAACTCTTCGCCCCGATCCGACTCACCCGTCTGGTGGCACCGATCATGCAGGCCAACGGCTGGGGGCGGATCATCAACATCGGCGGCAGCTCGGCACGCAAGGTGCACGAGGTGGGCTGGGCCAAGGGCGCCACCCAGCCGGGCCTGATCAACCTCACCAAGCGCCTGGCCTGGCTCCTCGGTCGCGACGGCATCACCGTCAACCTGGTCGAGCCCGGCATCGTGTGGACCGAGGGCCACACCCGGACCGGCGGCAAGAGTCGGGCCGAGGCACGCTCCGAGGCACTTGCACAGCGTGCCGAGCGCGAGGGGATCTCCTACGAGGAGATGGATCGCCTCGCACTCGCCGAGCTGGTGATCGGCCGCCGCATCGAGTCCGAGGATGTCGCCAACATCGTCGTCTTCATGGCCTCGCCGCTCAGCGGCGCCGTCACCGGCGAGACCATCCTCGTCGATGGCGGCGAGATGCCGACGGTCCGCTTCTGAGGGGAGCGCACGCGAAGCCCGGCACAGGGCCGGCACAGCGCCGGCACAGACCCGCGACGTACGTTGGTCGTGCCATGACGATCGCTGAGCCACCCTCGAACGTCCCTGCTCCGCTGCCGGATCCCTCACCACCGCAGCCACCGATCACGCTGGCGCCCGACGACGTACGCCGCATCCAGAACGAGCTGCAGCGGTTCTTGCTGGAGTACGAGTTCGGGTTGCGCGAGATCGAGACGAAGGTGTCGATCCTCAGCGACGAGTTCCGGCACATGCACGACTACAACCCGATCGAGCACGTCACCAGCCGGGTCAAGACCGCCGACAGCATCCTCGCCAAGGTCACCCGGAAGGGGATCCCGCTCGACCTGCCCAGCATCCGCGAGCACATCAGCGACATCGCGGGGGTCCGGGTCACGTGCAGCTTCGTCAAGGACGCCTATCTGATCTTCGACCTGCTCACCCAGCAGGAGGACGTATCGGTCCGCACGGTGAAGGACTTCATCGCCGAGCCGAAGCCGAACGGCTACAAGAGCCTGCACGCGATCATCGAGATCCCGGTCTTCCTCTCGACCGGCTGCATCGACATCCCGGTCGAGGTGCAGTTCCGCACCATCGCGATGGACTTCTGGGCCAGCCTCGAGCACAAGATCCACTACAAGTACGACGGCAATGTCCCGGCCGAGCTCGTCGGTGAGCTGAAGCAGGCCGCCGACACCGCCGAGGCGCTCGACGCCCGGATGGAGCGACTGCATCGCGAGCTGCACGGCACTCGCTGAGAACACCTACTGGTCGGGGCCTGCGTCGAGCAGCTTGGTGAGCAGTCGGCGCAGGTCGCGATGGCCGCGCTCGCCGAGGAGCTCGGTCACCCGCTCCTCGATGCCCTCGATGGTCGCCCGTCCGGCGTCCACCGCCGCGCGGCCCCGACGGGTGAGCACGATGAGCTTGGCGCGCCGGTCGGCCGGGTCGGGACGGCGTACGACGTAGCCCAGCTCCACGAGCTCGTCGACGATCTCGGCCATCGACTGGGGGGTCATGTTCGCCTTCTGGGCCAGCTCGGTCAGCCGCGACCCCTCGAGTGAGATCTGCGCGAAGACGGCCGAATGCTTGGGCTTTTGAGGAAAGCCCGCACCCACGACGCCGTCGACGATGCGGAAGCCGAGCAGGCTGTAAGCCTGCCCGAGCATCGCGACCGTATTGGCTCGTTGGTCCATTGACTTCATCCGTGGTCGAGAGTATTCAGGTTACCTGAATAAATCCGATATCTCGTCCAGCGTGTCGACGCACGGGGCAAAGGAGCATCACGATGACGAACCTGCAAGCGGACACCTCGCCTACGACTACCGCTCCGCCGTGGGTTGCCCGGGCGGGCCTCATCTGTCTGGTGGCGGGGCTCCTCGGTGCGGCCAGCGGCCTCTTCCTGGCGGTCTACCCCGCGCAGGTCTCCGATGACATGTACAGCTACCCGCTCACGGCCGACGGGTTCACCGGCATCCAGTTCTGGTTCGTCGTGCAGCACCTCGGCCTGATCGCGGGGCTCGCCAGCCTGGCCGCCGCCGGTGTGATGGCACCTGGCGGATTCGCGCGATGGGGCGCCTGGCTCTCGCTAGCCGGGATGGCGCTCCTGACCGTGACCGAACTGCTGGCCATCGGCGCCCGGGACTCGACGTACCCGGGCGACATGACCGGCACCTTGGACACGCTGTACGGCGTCTCGAGCATCGCGGCGGGTATCGGCCTGATCCTGGCCGGCATCGCCGTACGCCGCGGTGGGCGCTGGGCCGGATGGCGCCGCAACATTGTGCTGGTCGCCGGCATCTTCGTCTTCATCCCGATGACGCCGGCCATCATGGGTCCGTTCGTGCTGGCGCGGTTGGCCATCACCTGCTGGATGCTGCTGTTCGCGGCCCTCGGCTACGCACTCTGGCGATCCGGGCCCGCGCGGCCGTCATGACCAAGGCCGCCGCGGCCTGCTCCCTGTTCCTCGGACCGGGTTTCGGCCTCCCTGCGGCGTACGGCGCGTGGTACTTCGCGCGCCACTCGCAGGTTTGGACCTTCCTCGGCTTCCCGACCTACGGCGACGGGCCGTTCGAGTCCTGGGGCGTCCCGACGACCGTCCCGCTCCTGCTGGGCTTCGTCGCCGTGTGCGCTGCCGAGGTCGCGCTCGCCGTACTGCTCTGGCGCGGCGACACCATCGGGCTCTGGCTGGCGCTCGCCCTGCTGCCAGTCGAGTTCGTCTTCTGGATCGGCTTCGCCCTGCCGTTCGGCCCCATCGTCGGCGTGGCCCGCACCGTCCTGGTCGTCATCGCGCTCACCGAGCGCACCTGAGACCGGTGGCGGTTGTCCGGCCCGCGCCCCCAGCCATTACCCTGACGACTCCCGGGCCCTTAGCTCAGTTGGTAGAGCGTCGGACTTTTAATCCGCTGGTCGTCGGTTCGAGCCCGACAGGGCCTACCCGGTGTTTTCGCAGGTCAGACGTGGTGTGCGCGCTCTTCGTGGGTACTCGGCTCGAAGCTTGACGCCCCCAAATGGCACATCAGAAATAGCGTCACCCGATGATCAACGGCAGCCGACCGCAGTCAACGGGACGTTAACCAGCGCATCGCCTGCCGCGACGCGAAATGGGCGGAGTGCACTCGTAATCACCCGGACGGGCGGCCCGAACGACGAGCAACGAAGATCCGTGCAGCACGTCCGCTCCAGTTGTCTTCTATACAGTTTTCTGTACAGTTATTGGTGTGACTGCCTTCGCCGACCAGCATCCCGAACGGACCATGTCCGTGACGGCGGCCTCCGGGCGCGGGGTCGCGGGCCTGGTCAAGGACGCCGAACTGGGTGAGGACATCATCGTCGAGCGCCACGGCCGCCCCGTGGCCGCGGTCATTTCGGTTGAGCACTTCGATGAGCTCCACCGGGTCCGAGCCGACCTCTTCGCCGCTGCGCTCATCCTCGCGCGTGAACTCTCCGACACCGGCAGCCGCATCGATGTCGATGATGCGATCGCGGCGTTCGGGTTCGACCGAGCCGAGCTCGAGGCCGAGCTCGACGCGGACCTCGCCGCCGGCCGCGAGTGACGCCGCTCCCCCCGCACCGGCCCGGCCGGGCGGTGACCCGTGGGTGAGAAGGCGAAGCATCCGGCCGTCCCAGGGTGCGTCGTACGCCTGACCGATGATGCGGTCGGAGACCTGCAGCTCCTGTTCAAGGCCGATCCACAGATCGTGCGCTGGGCACTGAAGAAGATGCTCCAGCTCGAGCGCGACCCCCAGGCTGGCGACCCCCTGTTGGGAGGTCTGATCGGCTACCGCAAGATCACCGTCGGTGACCGCGACTGGCGCATCGTCTGGCGAGTGGTACAGGACGAGGCCGGAGACTTCCTGGTCGAGGTCGCCGAAGTCTGGGCGGTCGGATACCGCAAGGACAGCGAGGTCTACGCAGAGATCCAACGCCGCGTCACCGCAGCCGGAACCTCACCCAAGACCAAGGCGCTCACCCAGATCCTCCAACTCTTCGCCAAGCAGGCACGCGACCTGACCGCGACCCCCGAACCAACGAAGCCCGAGCCGGTCCCGCAATGGTTGACCGACGCCCTGCTCTACGTCGTGCACCTCCCGGCCGCGCGCGTCAGCGAGATGAGCCTCGAGCAGGCCGAGGAGGCATGGGCAGGCCACATCTCCGGCGCCGGCTCTTAGCCTGGATCCACCGATTCCCGGCTACTACGCGCCACCATTCGCGCTGGCGGCGTTGCGGTCGCTCGTTTGGACGACCCAGTACGACTGCGCTCCCGCGCCTTGCCAGCACACCCGACTGGTGACGCTCGCTACGCCGCCAATCGGTGGACCAGGCTCAGGTTCGTCGCGAGCCGCACACCCAGCCCGAAGAGCCGACGAGGGAGCTTGTAGCACAATCGGTCACTGCCGCGCGATGCCCCCCGGAGCGTTGCGCCGGACAAGGAAGCCTTGATACAAGCTCCAGCCATGAAGACGACGTGGACCAAGCGCCTGGTTGCGATTGCAGCGATTCCGTTCGCCGCGTCGCTCCTGGTGGTGCTCGCCCCGGCCGGGCCTGCCGCGGCGACGACCGAGGTCAAGGAGGTGACGGCGCCGCTCAGGGTCGAGTACAAGACGAAGGAGACACCGATCGACGGCGGCGGCACCAGCTACTACTGCGCGGTCGGCACGTTCGTCTCGTTCAACGACATCGCCGGTTGGACACCGGACAAGGTCACCGTCGACTTCGTCGGGACGCCCCGGTCGGAGCCGATCGGCGCCGCGCCGTACGACGACGGGGCCAGTCTCAACGGTCTGGCGTTCCCGCCGGTGGGGGGCAGCCATCAGACCCAGATCGGTGACTTCTCCTACGGCCAGGGCGGCAGCCCCTCGGTGGTGACCGAGATCTGCCCGCAGATGGCTGCGACCAGCAAGGGCTTCTTCGGCTCGACCGCGACCATCACCTACACGCGCGAGGTCGTGGACGTATCGCGCAAGTGCGCCAAGGCCCAGGCGAAGTTCGAGAAGGCGGTTGCGAAGGTCCGCACGATCCAGCGCAAGGTCGGCGCCCTCAACAAGCAGATCAAGCAGCTGAACAAGGACATCAGGGCGGCCGAGCAGGCGGGCAACACGGGCAAGGCACGCAGCCTCACCAAGCAGCGCGACAGCAAGAAGAACACGCTGTCGAACAAGAAGGATCAGCTCAGGGACGCGAAGAAGGACCGCGCCCAGGCGGGCTCGGCCGCAGCCAAAGCCTGCCGCAACTAGGACGTGAGCGCGTCAGAGCATGACTGCGGCTCTGCTGGTTGTTCGAACACCGTCGGCCCGGTGCGGGAGCCTTCGAGTCAGCAGATGCGAGGAAGCTGCTCGCCGATCGGCAGGTCGAGCACGCGGGTCGCGCCCAGGCCCGTACGCAGCACGACGGTGCATTGGTGCTCGGCCACGCACGTCCCGATCGCCTGGGCGCCTCGACCCGCAGGGTGGCGGCGCATGGCGTCGAGCACCCCGTCGGCGTCGTCTTGTGGCACGACTGCGACGACCTTGCCCTCGTTGGCCACTTGGAGGGGGTCGAGGCCGAGCAGTCCGCACGCATCCCGCACATCGGCTGGGATCGGCAGGTCGCGCTCACGCACGACGATGCCGACCTGCGAGGCGGCAGCCACCTCGTTCAGCGTGGCGGCGAGGCCCCCTCGGGTCGGGTCACGGAGCACGTGCACCTCAGCACCAGTCGCGAGCACGTCGGCGACCAGCCCGTGGAGCGGCGCGGTGTCGCTCTCGATCGTCGTGTCGAACTCCAGTCCCTCCCGGCGGCTCATGACGGCGACGCCGTGCACTCCGAGGTCGCCGCTGACGATCACGACGTCACCGGGCCAGGCCCGGTCCGGTCCGATGTGGAGACCGTCGGGGACCACCCCGATGCCGGCGGTGTTGACGTAGATGCCGTCGCCGCTGCCGTGATCGACGACCTTCGTGTCACCGGTGACCAGCTGGACGCCGGCCTGTTCCGCGGCTTTGCCCATCGCCGTGGCCACGCGCGCGAGGTCGGCCATCGCGGTGCCCTCGGCGATGACGAACGCCGTGGACAGGTAGAGCGGTTGTGCGCCTGACATGGCCAGGTCGTTGACGGTGCCGTTGACGGCGAGGTCACCGATGCACCCGCCGGGGAAGAACATCGGCTTGACGACGTAGCTGTCGGTGGAGAATGCCAGCCGGCCGGCCGGCCGCGGCAGCACGGCGGAGTCGCCGAGCTCGGCGCGCGCGGCACCGCCGTACGCCGGAAGGAAGAGCGACTCGACGAGCTCGGCCGACATCGCACCTCCTCCGCCGTGCCCCATCACCACTGTCGGGGTGTTGCGGAGCGGGAGCGGGCAGCTCCAGCCCTCGAAGTCCAGCTCCTCGCTCACGAGACCTCCACGAGCTCGAGCCGGCGGTAGGCGTGATAGGCCGCGCAGGCACCTTCGGAGGAGACCATGGTGGCGCCGAGCGGGTGCCGCGGCGTGCACTCCTTGCCGAACGCCGGGCACTCGTGCGGCTTGATCAGCCCCTGGAGCACCTCGCCGGAGCGGCACAGCGGTGACTCGGCGGTGCGGATGCCGGTCACGGCGAACCGCAGCTCCGCGTCGAGGTCGGCGTACGCCGAGGCGAGCCGCCACCCGCTCTCCGGGATCATCCCGATCCCCCGCCACGCGCGATCGGTGACCTCGAAGACCTGCCGCAGCACCGCGATGGCGGTCGGATTGCCGGCGTCGGGGACGGCGCGCTGGTAGGCGTTCTCGACCTCGGCTCGGCCGGACTCCAGCTGGAGCACCGTCCGCCGGATGCCCTCGAGGATGTCGAGAGGCTCGAAGCCGGTGACGACGATCGGAACGCCGTACCGCGCGGCCAGCGCGGGGTACTCGCCGGTGCCCATCACGCTGCAGACGTGGCCGGCCGCGAGGAAGCCCTGCACGCGGCAGCTCGGGGACTCCATGATCGCGGCGATCGCCGGTGGGACCCGCACGTGGGAGACCAGGAGGGAGAAGTTGGGAATGGCGCGACGCCGTGCCTCGAGGACGGTCATCGCGTTCGCCGGCGCCGTGGTCTCGAAGCCGATGCCGAAGAAGACGACCTCCGCGTCGAGGTTGTCGACGGCGATCTGCAGCGCGTCGAGCGGGGAGTAGACGACCCGGACATCGCCACCCTCGCTCTTGACGGTGAACAGGTCGTCGCTGCTACCCGGCACCCGGAGCATGTCGCCGAAGGAGCAGAAGATGACCTCGGGGCGGCGGGCGATGGCCAGCGCGCGGTCGATGGTCTCCAGCGGCGTCACGCAGACCGGACATCCCGGTCCGTGGATCATCTCCAGCCCCTCCGGCAGCAGCTGGTCTATCCCGTGCCGGATGATCGAGTGCGTCTGCCCGCCACAGACCTCCATGAGGGCCCACGGACGCGTCACCGTGGCGTGGATCTGGTCGAAGAGCTTGGCAGCGAGGTCCGGGTCGCTGAACTCGTCGAGGTACTTCACGGCTGCACTCCCGCCTGACGCGCGGCGAGCTCGAACCCGTCGCCGAACTCCTCCTCCAGGATGCCGAGCCGCTCGAAGGTCGCCAGCGTCTCGAGCGCGGAGGCCTCGTCGAGCCGCTGGATCGCGAAGCCGACATGCACGATGACGTACTCCCCCACCTCGATATCGGGGATGTAGGCCAGGCAGACCTTCTTCCTCGCGCCGCCGAAATCGACGTCGGCCATGACGGTGCCCGCCTCGTCGTGGACGGACAACACCCGGCCCGGTACGGCTAGACACATGGTCGATCTCCTCGTCAGCAGTTCGTCAGGACACGGTTCCGGCAGAGGTCAGCACCGACCGCGCCCCGACGGCGGCCTGGCCGAGCGCCAGCCCTCCGTCGTTGGCCGGCACGCGGCGGTGGGTGAGCGGCCGCAGCCCATGCTCGCGCAGCCGATCGGCCGTGAGCTCGAGCAACAGTCGGTTCACGAAGACACCACCGGAGAGGCCGACGGTCGGTCCCCCCGGCGGCGCGGTCCGTGCGGCCGCGTCGGCAGCGCCGCGCGCGAGCGCGACGTGGAAGGACCAGGCGAGCAACCCCTGGTCGTGGACGGGCAACAGCTCGACCAAGGTGGCGAGCAGCGGCGCAGGCTCGAGGTCGTCGAACGGAAGCCCGACCGGCGCGACGTCCGGGTGGCGGCGCCGCCATCGGCGGGCGACCGCCTCGAGCTCGATCGCGGCCTGCGCCTCGTAGGTCACCCGGTGCCGGACGTCGAGCACCGAGGCGACGGCGTCGATGAGTCGTCCCGCGCTCGAGGTCGGGACGACTCCTAGGCCGGTCTCATGGGCCCGGGTGAGGAAGGACCGCTCGACGGGCGTGAGCTCGTCGTCGACCGGGGTGCCCTCCCACGCGACCCCGGCGTCGAGGAGCGCCAGGGCCGCCGTCCGGACCGGGTTGCGGACTCCCTCGTCGCCGCCCGGCAGCCGCACCGTGCCGAGGTGGTCGAGTCGCTCGGCGCGGGTGCCGCCGTCGGTGAGCAGCAGCAACTCGCCGCCCCAGACCGTCGCGTCGCAGCCGTAGCCGGTGCCGTCGAAGACCAGCCCGAGGAGCGGTTCGTCGAGAAGACCGTGCTCGGCGGCGAGCGCGGCGAGGTGCGCGTGGTGGTGCTGCACCTCCAGCAGCGGTACGCCGAGCGAGGCGGCGTAACGAGCGGCCCACGCGCGCGACGCGTAACCCGGATGCCGGTCCGCGACGACGACGCTCGGAGTCGCGCGGTGGAACCGCAAGAGCTGATCGGCCGCCGCCAGATGGGCGGCGCGACCGGCGAGCCCGGCCAGATCACCGACGTGCGCGGAGAGGTGGGCGCGGCCGGCGCGGGTCAAGGCCACGGTGTTCTTGACCTCGGCGCCGGCGGCGAGCACGTCCTGAGCGGTCGCCCCGGCGACGTCGAGCGGCAAGGGCGCGTAGCCGCGGGACCGACGCAACGGCACCGCACCGGTCTCCTCCGACCAGCCGACCACCGAGTCCTCGACCGGTGTGGCGATCGCGCGGTCGTGGCCGAGGAACAGGTCGGCGATGCCGCCGAGCCGGTTCAGAGCATCTGCGTCATCGAAGCACAACGGCTCACCAGAGACGTTGCCGGAGGTGACGACCAGGGCAACGGGCCCGCCTCGGGCGGCAGCGAGGTCGCCGAGCAGCAGGTGATGGAGCGGTGTGTACGGCAGCAGGACCCCGAGCTCGTCGAGGTGGGGCGCGACGCCTGGGTCGACGGGTGCGTCGTCGCGGACGGGCAGCAGCACGATCGGGCGGGCCGGATCGGTGAGCAGTGCGGCCGCGCCACCGACATCGACGAGCCGGCTCGCCGTAGCGAGGTCGGCGACCATCACGGCGAACGGCTGCGCCGGCCGACTCTTGCGCTCACGCAGGGCCGCCACCGCCGTGCGTGACGCCGCGTCGCAGACCAGGTGATACCCGCCCAGCCCCTTCACCGCGAGCACTCTGCCGGCGGCCAGGGCCGCGACTGCGGCGGCGAGCACTGGCTCGGTCCCGGTCGCGACCGGGTCGCCCACCGGCGTCCGCAGCGTCAAGCATGGCCCGCAGTCGTGGCAGCAGACCGGCTGCGCGTGGAAGCGGCGGTCCGCGGGGTCGGCGTACTCGCGGTCGCAGGCGGCGCAGAGCGGGAACGGTGCCATGGTCGTGGCCGGCCGGTCGTACGGCAGGTCGAGGGTGATGGTCAGCCGCGGGCCGCACTGGGTGCAGGTGACGAACGGGTGCCGGTAGCGGCGGTCGGCCGGGTCGGCGAGTTCGCGCAGGCAGTCGGCGCACGGTGCGGTGTCGGGAGGCACGGTGGTGCGTACGCCCACGCTGCGCGAGGATTCCCGGATCTCGAAGCCGCGCGCCCCGGCCGGCTCGAGCTCGGTGATCTCGAGGTCCTCGACCTGGGCGAGCGGCGGCGCCTCAGCGACCAGTCGCCGCTCGAACTCACCCAGGCGTGCGCTCGGGCCTTCCACGTCGATGACCACGCAGGTGGCGTCGTTGCGGCAGCCGCCCACCAGGCCGAGCTGGCCGGCCAGGTGGGCCGCATGAGGCCGGAATCCGACGCCCTGGACGACGCCCCGGACCACGAGCTGGTGGCGGGTGCTCACGGGCGCTCCCACAGGACGACCCGGTTGTTGCCCGAGTCGGCGACCGCGATCAGCTCCGGCCCGGCCTCGGGCCGGTGCCAGTGCACGCCGTAGGGCCAGCACAGGCTGTCGGCGGTGACCTGCTCCCAGCGGTTCTCGCCGTTCGCGTCGTACGACCGCTGCCCGAGCACCGCGCACGGACGGTCGGCGCCGGTCGCGGTCGCCGCGTCGTAGAGCACCACCCGGTTGTTCGCGGTGTCGGCGAGGGCCATGCCACCTCGGACGGTCGACAGGCCGTAGGGGAAGCGCAGCCGGCCCGCCTGCGAGACGTAGGGGAACTCTGTCCCGGCCTCGAGGTCGGGCTGGCCGAGCACGGCGTCGGCCGGACGGTCGCGGTCGGGGTGCGCGTCCCAGCGCAGCACGCGGTGGTTGCCGGCATCGGCGACGAGCAGCCCGCCCGTGCCGGTGCCGGCCAACGCGTGCGGCCAGCGAAACGACGCCGGGCCGACCGGGCCGCCGCGGTTCTCCTCCCGCTGGTGCGGGTCGGGCTGGCCGAGCACGAGGTCGGCCGGGCGGCCGTCGAGAGGCACGCCGTCGCGCCAGCCGAGCACGCGCCGGTTGCCGGTGTCGGCGACGAGGAAGCGGCCGTCCACGACCGCGATGCCGAACGGCCAGTAGAAGGTGGCCGCCTCGGGTCGCTCCTGTCCGCGGTTGGGCTCGACCGAGCCGAGGTCCGGTTGGCCGATCACCGCATCGGGCGGCGTCGCGGTCCGGGTCGGCACCGCGTCCCACACCAGCACGCGGTGGTGCCAGGCGTCCGCGACCACCAGCCGGCCGCGGTCGACCAGCACCCCGGTGGGCAGGTACAGCCCCGCCTCGGGGCCGCGCCCGCCGGCCGCCGGTCCCTCGCTGTGCTCGTCGGGCTGCCCGAGGACGACGTCGGCCGGCATGCCGTCGCGGTCCGGGACCCGGTGCCACACGAGCACGCGATGGTTGCCGGTGTCGGCCGCCACGACCATGCGACCGTCGGTCCACACGGCCCGGGGCCCGTACATCCACGCGGCGGTCGGCTGCGCCGGCGGCAGCGCCAGGCCACCCGGCGCTGCCGCGCCGAGGACGGCCCGCGGCCGCCACCCGTCGTACGTCGACGGCTCGGCCGGAGCGGGTGCGCGCGCGGACGGGAGCACCCCGGTGTGCACCGAGCCGGGGGCGATGACCTGGACCTTCACGGTCAGCCCGCCGCCCGCACCCACACCTGGCGGCCCTCGATCCGCAGCGGCAGCGAGCGCAGCTGGGCGCCGGGCATGGACAGGCACTCGCCACTGGTCGCGTCGTAGCAGAAACCGTGCCAGGGACAGGTCAACGTGCCCTCCGCGGCATCGACCAGTGCGTCACCGAGAGGCAGCCCCTGGTGGGCGCACTCGTCGACGTAGGCCGTCAGCTGGCCGTCGACGTTGACGACGATCGCGTCGACCGGCGCTCCGCCCAGCGGGGCCAGCGTGACCTGGCGCAACTCGCCGGAAGGTAGGTCCGCGAGGGTGCCGGCGCGGGCCCAGCCCGCCTCCTCCAGCTCGCGGTCGACCTCGGCCGGTCGGACGCGGAGCGAGTCGACAGGGATGAGGGTCGGCGCCGGGTCGTTGGGCAGGACCTCGACCCGACTCACGCCTGGCACACCCTCGACCAGCGCCACCTCGACGCCGTCGCGCATGGTCACGGCCGCCATCGAACAGCCGTTGCACGCACCCTGCAGCCGCACGTAGGCGACGCCGTCGGCCAGGTGGCTGAGCTCTACGCCACCGCCGTGGGAGGCCAGCCCGGGTCGGATCCGGTCGAGCACCGCACGGGCCGTGGCCTCCGGGTCGGCCCGAACCAGCCCGTGCATCGCGAGCAGCATGTGGACGCCCGGGTCGTCGACGAGCTCGAAGAGCAGCTCCTTGCCGCGGGGGTCGTCGAGCAACCGGCGTACGACGGTGCGCAGTCCCTCGCGGTGCAACTCGTTGAGCAGGTCCACGGCTCCGGTGGCGACCTGTCGCTGCGCCGCGGGCAGCGCCGCAACCGCAGCCAGGGCCTCGTCGAGTCCGGCCGCCACCTGCTCCATGGTCCGCTCCGGGACGGGTACGGCGCTCACCGGGGCGTCTCCGTCCGGGCTCGGGTCGGCAGCACCGTGACGGTCGGCTTCGGGGGCGGCAGGACCTGCACACCCATCCCCGAGGTGTAGCCCTCGGGCTGGGGCACGCGCGCCATCTGCTCGGCCTGGCGCGCCAAGTCCCCGTCCTCCGGCTCACTCGCGGCCAGGACCTCGGCCCGGGCGATCTCGTCGAGGACCTCCCGGACCGCGAGCACCCCGTCGTGGTCGAGCTCTGCCTCGAACAGGTACCGCGCCTCTGCCAGCTTCGCACGGGCCGCGGCGAAGGCACCGAGGTGGGCAAGGGTGTTGCCCTGGTTGGCCAGCAACCGGGCGCGGCCCAGCGGGTCTTCGTCGCGGGCGCCGGACTCGAGCACCTCCTCGTACAGCTCGACGGCCTCGACCAGGTTGTCGCCCTGGTGGGTCGAGGGGGTGTAGACGAGTGCGTTCGCCAGGTCGACGGTCGCCACCGCCCAGCGACCGGTCTCGCCGTGCTCCGCGAAGACTCGACGGCTGGCCCGCAACGCCTGCGTCGCCACCCCCAGGCGGAGCTGGTCGGACGCCGTGGTCATCGGCGAGGCCAGGTGTGCGGTGGCCAGGTCCAGCTGCAACCCGGCCCACAGCAGCGGTGCCGACTGCTCGGTGACCAGCTGGAGGGCGGCGTAGTAGTGGCGCATCGCCGCCTGCAGCTCGGTGCGCGCGTCCTCGGCTCCGGTGGCCGCCCTGGTGTGGGCGAGGTTGCCGAGCCGGTGCAGGAGGCCGGCCCGGGTCTCGGCCAGGTCGGTGCCTGCCAGCGCCTGCTCGGCGCCCGCGAGCGCCGCGCCGACCTCCTCTGCGGTGCCGAGCCCGTGGTCCTGGCGAAGCCCGGCCGCCTCGCCCTGGAGCACCGCGGCGAGCGGTGCGGGAGCCCGGTCGGCGGCCCGGTCGAGGAGCGCGACGGCCTCGGCGGCCCGGCCCGCGTCGAGCGCCTGGGCCGCGCGCGCGGCCCAGGCGAGGGCGGCGACCTCGGGGGCCGTCTCGGGCCTAGGCTCGGCGGGCAGCGCATCGGTCAGTCCCGCCGTCCAGGCCACGATGTCGACGAGCGGCTGCTGGGCGGCCGGCAGTCCGGCCCGCACGTGCGCCGCGTCGGCGGTGCTCGGGTCGAGCACCCAGTCGTTGTACGCCGCGACCTCGGGACGCTCGGTCTCCTGCAGGAGCAGCCCCTCCGGGAACGGGAGGACGCCCAGCCCGTGCGGCTCAGTCGGGATCTGGGCCGTCACCGGCCTCGCCCCGCCAGGTCCGCCGCCGCGCCGCGGTCCGCCGGACGACGTCCGCCGTCAGCAGCGCCTGTTGCCGCGTGAAGCAGGTCTTCAGCAGTCTCCGGTCGACCCCCTCCGGCGTGATCACCAGCAGGTAGACCGACCACTGGCCGCGCTCGCGGATCACCTCGGTCTGCACCTCGGTCTCCACCGGTGGTCGCCTCCTCGAGCCGCACCTTCAGCGCCCCGGCAGCATCGTCCCAGAACGCCGGGAACCGGCCGCCGACCGGCGCGAACCCGAGCACCTCGTGCAGCAGCAACGATCGGTCGCCCCGCACGTTGCACTGTTTCAGCACGAGCCCGCCGTGGGCGGCGTCCTGGAGCGGGAACAGGCGCAGCTCGTCGCCCTCGCGACGGGCCACGCAGACATCGGCGGGGAACCGCTGCGCGGCGAGCTCCGCCGGTAGCCGAAGGTAGCCCGCGTCGTCGAGCGTGACCTCCGCGTCCGCCGGGAAATGGTCGGCCCGCAGGAGGGCCGCCACCCTGCGCATCCCCTCGGCCACCGGCTCGGTCAGCGGTGCTCCCGGCTCGAACGAGCCGGCCTCGACGAGGTAGACCGTCACATCGGTCGGCCGCCCCGGCCCGAGCAGCCAGCTGCTGAAGGCGAGCGCGTGATCCCAGCGGAAGTTGTGCAGGTGCAGCCCCTCGACCGGCGGCAGCTCCGCGACGACCTCGGCGGGCAGCCGGAAGACCGTGCCGGGCTCGCCACCGGAGCGGCACGCATCGACGACCACGACCCGGCTCGCGCCTCTCATCCCGAACGCGACGTCCATGCCCGCCGTACCGCCGTCGACCACGCGCACGCCGGCCGGCACGCCCTCGTCGAGGAGGGTCCGCACCAGCACCGGACCGACCGCGTCGTCGCCGCGCAGGATGTTGCCGCAGCCCAGCACGAGCAGCTCGCAGGGTTCCGGGACGAAGCCGTCGTCCAGCAGCTCGTACGGCGCGGGGCCGACGGTGCGGTGTGCCGGGAGTGCGCTCACGAGGCCGCCAGTCAGACCATGCCGTTGACGACGAACTCGGTGAGCTGCCGGCCGGTCTTCCCGTCGTAGGCGTGCACCGTGCAGACCAGGCAGGAGTCGAAGGACCGCGCCACGTGACCGAGCTCGACCGGGTCCTCCATGTCCCTGATCGGCGTCCCGACCAGAGCCGCCTCGATCGGCCCCGCCGCGCCCTCGCTGTCGCGGGGACCGATGTTCCAGGCCGTCGGCGTGACCACCTGGTAGTTCGCGATCTTGCCGTTCTCGATCACGATCCAGTCCTGGAGCGCACCGCGGGCCGCCTCGGTGGCGCCCCAGCCCTTGCCGGACTCCAGCTCGGCCGGCTTCGTGTGGAAGCTGCCCTGCAGGTCGATCCGGCCGAGCCAGTCCATCACCCACGCGAAGTACTTCGGCGCCTCGTGCATCCGCGCCATCTGTCGGACGAAGACGCTCGGCCCGAGCGTCGCCATCATGTCCGCGAACAGCGGGTCGGAGTCCTGGTGGCCGGCCGGGTTCGGCGCCGAAGCGACGACCCGGCGGGCCAGCGGCCCGGCCTCCAGCGGCCGCCGGCCGAGGTCGGGGACGTCGTAGCGCGGCGACTTGGCCCAGGAGTACTTGCCCTGCGCGCGCGAGGCGATCGGGTCGAGAGGGTCGGTCTCACCCTCCCAGGGG
>ERZ761607.721-NODE-721-length-51242-cov-17.003731_pt1 | contig 51242 bp, 38 predicted proteins | sample MGYA00511164_ERZ761607 | MGnify/ENA primary metagenome ERZ761607 (study PRJEB28899, sample SAMN02445080) | bioreactor sludge metagenome | biome: EBPR sludge | place: Australia: Brisbane, Thorneside Wastewater Treatment Plant | collected 2011-06-22 ...
ATCCCCCTGGCTCCACAAAAAAGAGTTGTCTATGCAGACAGCTCTTTTTTTTATTTTTATTCTCAGTCAGGGTGTCGGAGGTCATGACGAATTTTTTTTGCAAAAAAATTGTCATGATGGTGACCATTGGCGTCACCATTCGAATCCCCCTGGCTCCACAAAAAAGAGTTGTCTATGCAGACAGCTCTTTTTTTTATTTTTATTCTCAGTCAGGGTGTCGGAGGTCATGACGAATTTTTTTTTGCAAAAAAATTGTCATGATGGTGACATTAGACGTCACCATTCGAAGGTCTTGGTTTCACCCAAAAATGAGTTGTCGAAATTGACAGACCTTTTTAAAGTAATTCAATATTCCTTGGGTTGAATAGTGATCATAATTCACCGCATTAAAAATATTCTATATAAATGTGCATTGATCCTGTTTTTCAATTCAATTTTGAAATATTATTTTTTAATGATTGATAATCAGTTTTTTGGATAAACGTTGATCGTTTTGAATTTCATTCTGCTAACAATATACTTTAATTATTTTTTGAAAGTGATGTAATTAAGTTGCATTCGATTTTTTTCTAATGTTAATTTAATTATCTTAGCTAAACAAAAATTTTCATAATTAATTAACCAAAACCAACTTTTATGCGAACAAAATTTATTCGGGGTAAAACTATGTTTTTATGGGTAATTTTTACCTTCACGGGGTTATTTGCCATTGCACAATCAAATTTTTCAATTAAAGGCACAGTCAAAGATGTAAATGGTACATCCCTGACCGGAGTGAATGTAGTGTTTCAAGGTGCAAATATTGGAACGATTACTGATATTGACGGTAATTATGACCTTACCGGCTCATTGCCTGCAGGAGAATATAATCTGGTTTTTACATACGTCGGATATGTAAAATACGAAAGTGATGTAACTTTATCTGCAGGAAAATTCAACAAATCAATTGATGTTATCATGATGGAAGAGGCGCTGGCTCTTGATGAAGTGGTAGTCACTGGTTCGACTATCAATGCAAAGAGGAGACAACTGGGAAATTCTATTACTTCCATTAAAGCAGATCAACTCAGCAATTCCGGAACTGCCAATGCACTTGCTACCTTGCAGGGTAGAGTGCCGGGAGCAAGAATAACTCAAACATCCGGTGATCCGGCAGGAGGAATCAACATTAATCTGAGAGGTGTTAACAGTATTTCAGGTAGTTCTGATCCCTTATACGTCATTGACGGAGTTATCGTCAGCAACAGCGCAACGGCAGTTACTCAGACAGGAACACCTGCCGGAGAAGCAAACATCGGTACGCCAAGGTTGGCTGACATTAATCCGAATGATATCGAAACTATTAATGTGATCAATGGTGCAGCAGCTGCAGCCGTGTATGGTTCCAGAGCAGCCAATGGAGTCGTACTGATCACGACCAAACGGGGTGTATCGGGTAAACCCAAAATTTCTGCCGGTGCCAGTTTAGTGGTCAATCAGTTGCGCAAAAAAGTTTATATTTCCACCTATGGTAAACAATTTGGTTTCGAAACCCTCAGATTGGGTAATATAACAGGGATTTCAGCAGCACAACAAGCCGCAAATCCAAATGTGACTGTACAGGAAATCATCAGAGACGGAGCAAAAGCAAATTTGGCAACCAATTTGGTGGATGTAACCCGTTACGATTATCAGGATCATGTTTTTCATAACGGAATCGGCAGTGATAATTTTATAAACATCACTGGCGGGAATGATAAAACGAAGTATTTTGCCGGCGCTTCATTTATGAAAAACGGGGGTATCGTTAAAAATACAGATTTTTCCAGGATTGCCTTAAGATTGAATCTGGATCAGCAATTGACCAAATGGGCAACTTTAGGTTTCGGTATCAATACTGTCAGGTCTTATGGAAAGGAATTACCAAATGGGAATGTCTTCTGGAGCCCGGTCAATTCTGTTAACATTACCAATAACATCTGGGATATTACTGAAAGGGATGCTAACGGCAATTTAAAGGCTGTAGAACCAACGAGGGTTAATCCGTTGTCTGTAATCGAAACATTTGATTTCAATCAAAATGTGAACAGGACCATCTCTAATGTTAAATTAAGCATTTATCCGATTGAAGGATTACAACTGGATATTATCACAGGGCTTGATGCCTTTACGCAGGTTGGAACACAGTATATTCCACAGTATCCATATTCAGGAGTTGCACCGACATTTTTAGCTTCAGGTTATGCATCAGTGGCGAGCAACACGTCATTTCAATACAACACGGATATCAATCTGAGTTATAATAAGAATTTTGGTAATTTGTCATCCAATACCGTTGTTGGATATAATTATCAGAATTCAAGGGTAGATTACCAGGCATCCAGAGGTGAAAATATTGCTCCCGGATTTGAGAGCATAGCAGGTTCACCAACCCCTTTGACCGGCTATGGCCTTTCAAGGTACTGGATTGATGGTTATTTTGGTCAACAAACATTCGGATTCAAAAACCAAATCTTTTTAACAGGTGCTGCCAGGGTAGACAATTCATCCATTTTCTCTGCATCACAGCGGAATCAGCTTTATACAAAGGCTTCCCTGTCATGGTTGGTCTCTGAGCTGGGATTCTGGAAAAACGGTAATCTGAACAAGTTCTGGAATACAGCAAAACTCAGAGCTTCATTCGGTGAGGCAGGTGGCGTAACGGCCATTGGTCCATACGACAGGTTTAATCTGATCTCCAGTGTTACTTATATCGGCAAAAATACTTTGGTTCCCAATACTCAATTGGCTTTTGAAAACATTGCACCTGAAAGAACCAGGGAAATTGAATTCGGAGCAGATCTGGGTTTCCTGAAAAACAGACTTGGGTTAGGTTTTACCTACTATAACCAAAAAGTTTTTGATCTGCTGGTCAGTAAACAACTGGCGCCTTCTGAAGGAGGCACAAGCCGATTGGAAAACGTCGGTGAAATGGAAAATAAGGGTATAGAGCTTTCTTTGAATTATGATGTAATTAAATCATCTAATTTTGAATGGAATTTGTATGGAGTATACGGTCAAAATAAGAATGTGGTCACGAAATTGGGCTCACCAACCGTAGCACTTTCAACAGTTACAGGTGCTCCGGCATTCCTGATCGAAGGAGAAGCCGCCAGTGTTTTCTATGGTACTTATTTCGCAACAGACGCGGATGGCAACACCATTAAAAATCAATGGGGTCTGGAACAAACAGAAAAAGGGACTGCAGTGAATTATAAGGCAGGAGATGAAATTCCTGAAGGTTCATATGTTTTAGGTGGTGTATTATATACTCCAAAAAGAGACGCTAATGGTATGCCAACGGGCGTTGCTTTGAGAAAGGTGATCGGTGATCCGAATCCTGATTTTACCTTGTCACTGGGTTCAGATTTCAGATGGAAAAAACTGTCTTTCGGATTCCTTTTGGATGGAGTGTACGGAGCAGATGTTTTCAATGCTGACAAAAGAACCCGTCAGGGAGTTGGTATTGGAGATTATTCCGAGAAAGAACTAAAGGGTGAACTGCCCAGGGGATATATTCATTCTATCTATCCTATTGAAGAGTGGAGAGTGGAAGATGGTACTTTTACCAAGATCAGGGAAGTATCCCTGGGGTACAAATTGCCAGACAACCTCATCAAAGGGATGGAAGATATTACACTTACCATTACTGGCAGAAACCTGTATTCATTTGACACGTATGATGGTTACGATCCTGAAACCAATGCAGGTGGAGTATCAGACAGGCTTAGAGGTATTGACTTTGGAAATATTCCAATACCAAGATCTTTCCAGTTTAGTTTAAAAGGAAGCTTCTAAGCATTTTTTATCACAAATTAAAGTAAAAGAATGATGAAAAATATATTTAAAATATTTACGCTGTTCATGATATCTTCTTTGTTCCTGACTTCGTGTTACAGAGATGAATACCTGAACCCAAGCCAGGCATCCAATGAGTCGGTTGTGAGTTCAACTGCAGGATTGATATCATTGTGCAATGGCTTGCAATACAGATATACCGTAAGCAGGACTTCACCTGTCTACTCGTTTATTACGGCTAATGGTCTGACTACCAATGAAATTCTTGTGTTAAATCAGGGAAATACAGATGAGGCAAATCTTCAGGCAGGAAAAGGCAATGTACTTGGGAATAATGCAGTGGTAACGAGATTATGGGAACAATCTCATATTGTCAGAGCCAATGCTGATCTGATCCTCAACAACACAGGCATTCTGGGAGATCCGGGTACTAAGAATGCGGTACTTTGTTACGCCCATTTATATAAAGGATTGGCCTTGCTACAATTAGGTACCTATTGGGAAAGCGCTCCTGTTACAACTGAAAAAAATGCTGCATTTGTTCCCAGAACTGAAGTGCTGGCAGAGGCAATCAAAAACTTTGAAGCAGGATTGGCAGCAGCGAATGGAAATCCGGTATTTTCAACTGCTTTCCAATCTGGTATAGACTTTAAAAACACATTTGCTGCATTACTTGCCAGGACATACATCATGGTGGGGAATTATGATAAAGCCATCGAAAATGCTGATAAAGTTGACCTGACCAAGAAAAGTGAATGGGTATATGACGATGTTTCAAGAAATCCGATATTTGATGTTTCCTATAGCAATGTGAATGTTTGTGAACCGGTTGATTTCAACCTTGGGCTGACTGGGAGTTTGGTCCCAGCAGAAACCGACGCAAGGGTACTGTTCTATTTAAAGTCAAAAACATTCACCACCACCGTTAATGAAGGTAAAGGATTTTTTACAGCTAATAGCGCAAAAATACCCGTTTACCTCCCGGGTGAAGTTATTTTGACCAAAGCAGAAGCATTGGCCAGGAAAAATGATTTAACTGGTGCAGTTACTGAACTGAACAAAGTTTTGACCAAGACCAATGATGTTTTTGGTGTTAATGCCAATTTGCCGGCTTATAGCGGTGAAAATACTGCCTCAGCAATTCTGGCTGAGATTTACAGAAACAGGTGCATTGAATTGTACAACTCAGGATTAAAACTGGAAGATAGCAGAAGATTCGGAAGACCGGGTCCGAACGACACCGGAGCAGAAAGAAACAGGAACTTTTATCCTTTCCCGAACTCTGAAAGGGATAATAATACAAATACTCCTGCAGATCCGGAGATTTAATCAGGTTTTATAACTTATTAATTTGTAAGAAGATGGCTGGATTTAATCGGTCATCTTCTTTTTTTTTGCACATCTGCTATATCTAAACACAAGATACAGGAAAACGAAAAATCCGTTCTGAAACCGTTTACGAATTAACCATATTTTTGAAGTGCTTTTTCATCATTTGGTTGCATTAATTGTAGTTTTTAACGAAGCATCATCCATCACTGGATAAAATGCTATTGGCTGATAAACCATCATGCCAAAAATACTCCAACTTGATATGGACCAATGATTGCTGGTGCTGATCAGTGAGAATATCGGGGATTTTGTTTATTTTTGGAAGTTTTTTAACAAAAACTGTCATAAAATTGTTATCAGGTTCAAAATTAAGGTTTATTAGGTTAATAATATACCAAATAATAATAAAGGAAATTTTATAAGTGATTAGCTATTTAGTCTGTTAATCTGTTGGTATTGAGACAACTATGCGTAAAAGGTACTAAATTTCTGTATAAAATGCAGTTTGAAATCCCTTTATACTTCATAAGCTCACAGACTATAAAACTAACAGCTAAATAGCTAAACAATTCCAAAGAATGTAGATAATTCAGTGAATAGGAATGTTCAATTTTTTTCAGGATGCCTGGTTTAATTTTCAAACCTTAATAAAAGCCTAAACTAATCCATCATTCAATGCATAAGATCTTTATAGAAACAGAAGAAAAGCTCAGGAAACAGGGATTTGATTTTGATCAAATGGACTTTGAACGTCCCTGGGGTGGTTTTTTTGTCATCAGGGAAGTTCAAACTTTGGAATTTATTAAAGCCTATTTTCCTGGTGTGGCCATGGATAATTTAATCGATGGATTGAAAATCAGTCCCAAAATATTAATGGTCGCCCCTGGTAAAAAGCTCTCCTGGCAATATCATTTTCGCCGGTCGGAATTGTGGCGGGTAGTCAGCGGGCCAGTTGGTATTGCAACGAGCGAAAATGATGAAGAAATGCCATCAAAGACCTATAATACAAGTGACACCATTACGCTCAGAACCGGACAAAGGCATCGGTTGATTGGTCTGGAAAATTGGGGGATCGTCGCCGAACTTTGGTTGCACGCTGATCCTGAACATCCTTCGGATGAAGATGATATTGTCCGACTGCAGGATGATTACAACAGAACTTCACCCGTCCAATAAAACAATTTTCGCATATTTCATGCGATGATCAGTGTGATGGGACTAAAGACAAAAGAAAAGATCTTTTTGGATGAGTTTTAAGCAACTGATCGGATTTTGGATAAATTGGAAGCTATTTGTCATATGAATAGGGAAAGCGCAGATAAAGATGCAAAAGGGATTTCTTATCATCCGGGTAAAGTCTAAGTCAGTATTATGAACCAACCATCTAAATAATTACCTGAATTCAATACTTTTAATCAATTGAATACTAGATTTATATATTGCAATACAATGAGTGCCGGTTTTTGATAAAATACTTTCAATAAAAGCCTGAATTTTTGACTTCTTGATGGATTTGGAACTGGTTTCTTAAAGCCACTTCTTCCTTCTTAAGTAAGAGATCATAATCAAAAGTATCAAGAACAAAATGCCCAATAACGCAAAATATCCGTATTGCCAGTTTAGTTCGGGCATATTTTTGAAATTCATCCCATAAATACCGGTTATGAATGTGAGGGGAATGAATATAGTTGCCACGATGGTAAGCATTTTCATGATCCTGTTCATTCGGTATCCCTGGATCGAGAAAAACAGGTTGGTACTGCTATCCAGGGATGATTGAATGATTTCGCAGCTATCGATCAATGTCAGACACAAGTCTTTGATTTCCACAAAGTATTTTATATGCTCTGGTTTGATGTATTTATTTTCTTTCCTTTCAATGATCAAACTGAATTCCTTTAATGGCAGAATGGATTTATTGATGAAATGTACCATTTTCTTGTGCTTTTCAATCGTCATCAAGAGGTTTGGGGAAGGTTCCTTGTTTTGATCCAGTAAGTTGAATTTTTCTGCTTCAGAATCGATTTGATCGAGGGTTTTAAAGTAATTGTCAAGGATTGCCTCCAAGAGTGCATATAACAAATAATCAGAACTTCTTTCTCTGATAATTCCTTTATGCTCTCTCAGTCTGAACCTCAAATGCTCAAAATAATCCCCCTTCTTTTCCTGAAAAGAAATCAGAAAGTTTTCGCCTAAAATAAAGCTGATATGCTCTGTATTGATCTCTTTTTCAAAAGGGGCAACAGATTTGATCGTCAGATAGGATAAGTGATCAAATTCCTGGAATTTTGCTCGTTGATTGACATCCAGGATGTCCTGGATAATGAGGCTGTGGATACCGAATTGATGACAAATGCCGGCGATTAATGCCGGATCGTTCAGTCCATCAATGTTCAACCAATACACACTGTTTTCATCTGTAAATTTTCCAATTTTATTGACCGGTAAGGATTTATACTCTTGGAATTCGGAATGGCTGTATCTGAATAATTGGATATCAGGAGTAACTGCTTCCGCAAAACCCGTGTAAGTATAGTGAGACGGATCTGTTTTTTTTCTGTTGAGTAATTTATTCTTTCGGGTAATGTCCATAATCATTCAAATGAGGAAATTGTTTGCATTGAAGTCAGTTTCGATATGACAAAAATAAAAAAATCCACAGAAGAATCAGGAAACGGCTGCCTGTACATGAAGAATTTCCTGAAATTCCGGTTTCAATTTGTAAAAGTAAAATAATTACATGAATGCTGAAATGAAATGATTTTTTCATATCAGCATTTATGCGATTGGAGTTTCCTGAATTCTGATAGTACCGATAATGAACTTATAATTTTAAAATACGGAAATAATGCCATTGATCCTTTGATAAAAAACCCACCAGATACATGCCTGTCTGAAAGCCGGTCAGATCCAGTGCTTTGATGGTATCTTTTGTGGAAACAGCAATCAGTTTTTCTCCCGTTGCGTTAAAAATGTTTGCTTGGTTGATGTCTTGTCCGGTATTGATGTGCAATTGGTTTAAAACTGGATTTGGAAAAACCTTTATGGACGAGTTATCTGGTTCGCCTGTTGAAGTGATCACACTCACAGGTATTACTGCCGTAAAAACTGTATTGCAAAATCCATTCACCCAGCATTGATAATAGCCCTGATCATTATTTGAAATTTCCGAAATTGTCAGCTGAGCTGACTTTGCACCCTGAATTCGTTCGTCATCTTCCAATGCTATTCCATCTTTATACCATTCATACTGCAAATCTTTTCCCGTAGCTTCAACCAATAGGGTGGCTGTCGTACCCATAATTGCTTCTACGGCTTGCGTATGGCTTTCGATCCTGGAACTGTCCAAAACTGTAATGATTAGCTGATCTGAACTCGAGCATAATCCATTCACAATTTCCCAGACAAGTTTGTTGTCACCGGATTGTAATTGTTCAACCCGTGTAAATGGTGCTGTAGGGTCAATAAAATTGGCTCCGCCCTGTATTACACTCCAATGTCCTGAACCTTCCTGAGGCCAATTTCCATTAACATAAATGTAATCGTTGCAGATCTGTTGATCCTCTCCAGCATTTGCTACGATCAATCGATCCACTTCGAGCAAAGCTTCAGTGGATGGAAATTCGAGACCTTTATATCGTGCCAGACAGCGGAATTTTGCCTGATCAAAGGATGGATCAGGGATGTTTACAATGAGTGTCGGAGTGTTGACTCCGGAAAAATACTCACCTTCAGTAATATCCACAAAACTTCGCGAAAGATCAGGAGTCATTTGCCATTTAAATGCTGAAGCATCCTGCATGGAAGACATGAAGGTAGCCTGACCGCTTTGGCAAATTGCTGCATCGTTTGGCTGAGCTGAGAATTCCGGTACCATTTCATTTTTAAACCACGCTATTTTGTTGTCAAGATAAGATGCACTGATCAGGTCGTTTTGTCCATCGCCATCCACATCCGTTGCATTGAGCACGACAGGGCCATTGATGATGTGGGGTGCGATACCTTGTTTTGAAAATTGTTTTGTCTCTGGTTCTTGTTGAAACCAGCTGATGTTCCCAGATTGACCCCAACTTGTGAAAACATCCATTAAGCCATCACCATTTACATCTGCCGGGAATACAAAACCAATGTTATACAGATAGTCATTTTCATTGATGACATGACGCATGCTCCGGACACCTGATGAATTTGCTCTCTCATACCAAATAAGTTTATCGTAATTGTGTGTCAGAATGTCGTTATCTCCATCTCCATCCATATCAAGAGCCCATACTTTTTCCACTCCGTTCATCATGTTCTCAATAACGATCTCGGGAGAAAAAGTTTTGTTTCCAATGTTTTGGAAATAGGATACACGTGAATATTTTGAGGCGACCAAAATATCCGGCAAACCATCTCCGAAAAGATCCTCCACAAAAATATCGGTAGCGCCATTCAGTCCTTCTCCTACAGGTTTTTCTGTGCTAAAACCGGCATTTCCGTTATTTTCGAACCATACTACTTTATCAGACCATTGATTGGCAACCAAAACATCTTGATCCCCGTCATCATCCAGATCAGCACTGTAAACACAACTGGTGCCAGGGCCGAAATTCACAATTTGTACGGCGGGCCCAAAACTGTTTTGACCGTTGTTTTTCCACCAAATCACTTGTCCGCTTTCTTCGGAGCATGCAAGCAGATCTGCTATATCGTCACCATCCAGATCTTTCAAAAAAATGGAGGAAGGAGTGATGATTTCGGCAATTTTTTTTGCGGTGCCAAAGCCTGCATTTCGTTGTGCCTGTTCATATACAAAAACGGCATTATCAGATTTGGCGGCAACAAAAATATCTTGCTGACCATTTCCGTTAGAATCATGCAAAAACAGGTCACTGGGTCCGCTTATTTCAGGTCTGGTCACTATTTCTTCAGTACCTGTGGTGCCGGCTCCATCCAGATTGAAATGGATGGTAAGTGAGCTTGTAAAGGAGATTGAGCCAAGAAGGTCCATATCGCCGTCCCTATCAAAATCTGCACCATTCACTTTTGTGTAACCTTCAAAATTTCCGGCAATTTCGTGTAAATCGTAGAAACCACCTTGTCCGTCATTTTGAAACCAACCCAATTTATTTAAATAAGAATGAGTTACCAAAATATCTGGATGTGTATCATTGTTGAAATCGGTGACATAAAAATCTCCGATGTCGTCACTTTCAGAAACTTTCAAAGGATCTTCAAACAATCCCAGGTTGCCAGTATTTTTTATAAGCAACAGATCCGGATAACTGCCTGTCAATATGTCTGGGTAGCCATTTCCATCTAAATCAAAACAAATCAGCTTTTCAGGATAAGTCAACTGTTCAGTGATAATTTTTCTGTCTGAAAAATTTCCTTTTCCGTCTTCATTACGATACCAGATCGCAGTTCCGGCAGACCAGTCAAGGGTTAAAATATCGATAAAGCTATCGCCATCAACATCAGCAGGATAGGCTTCCCGGGCGTTCTGCATATTGGAATCAATCCATTTCTTTTCAGAAAAATTTCCGGATCCATCCATGTTTTCATACCAGACCAGCCCATGCCCTTCGCGCAGAGGTATTATCAGATCAGCGTCACCATCACCGTCTATATCTGAACTATAAAGCTTCCAGACTCCTGAAGCATAATCATCTATGATTTGTGGATTGCCGAATATACCTGATCCGAGATTTTTTTTCCAGAAAATTTCATCGCGTTCCCATGAGGCATAAATGATGTCAGGGTCGCCATCTCCATCCAGATCATTTGCAATGGCACCAGCAGGCTGAGGTACATCCGGGTCGAGAAATACCGGAGGTGAAAAGTTGCCCTTTCCATCCAGATTTTCAAACCAGGACACTGATTTGTCCCCATAATTGCTTGTCAGGATATCCATGTCTCCATCACCATCCAGATCCGTAGAGAATATGGTTTCTGGTCTGGAAATACCGGCTGTGGAGATCAATTGTTGTTCACCAAAAAAAATCTGACCATAGCTGATAAAACCGGTAAAGCTTATTAAAATGAGTGAAAAAATGTTTTTCATGACAATTGGTTTTGAATTATAAAATCATCGAGTATCCTACAAATCTAAACCATATTCAATGATTTGTCAAGATTTTTTGGGTGGGAAGTTGATCATTATATTGAGAATGAATGACTGAAAATGAATGAATTATTATTGTTTGGATCAAATGTCGCGCTGAGGTCTACCTATAATAAGCTGAACAAAATATTTAAGCCGTATGAGAAGGAACAGATTATTTCATGCCAAATCTGTAACTGAATTTAACCAGAAATGTATTGGTTCCTTTTTCACTGAACAATTCATTCATATCCTGAAATACCTGAATGCTTTTATCAGGGAGAAAACCTGTGCGATGCTGACTCCAGACAAGGTATATTGCAGAACCGGGATTAAATTCCCAGCGGACAACGAGGTTGGATAGAAATTCCCTTACGTGAAAATTCGGAGAACCTATGTTGTAATCTGTAATTCCATCCCGGTTTTCATCGATCATCCAAAAGTCATCTTCCTGTTTTATCTGATCTGTTTCAAAAACATGAATTCTATCCTCAAAATGGTCAGCAGTAGGGTTCTTTATGAATTTGAAATCAGAATAATGACCAGTTGCAATAAATGGCTGACCCCAATATTGGACGGTCAGATCGGGCGAAATGGTGTAATTGATCCTGAAAGAAAAGTTGATCACTTCCTGTTCAATTTTTGCCATGATGTATCGGGATTTTTCCTCGAATATTGATTCTGAAACATACTGCATAGCGTTGTTGGTGATAGACCATGAGGGTGAAAAAGTCAGGTTCAGATTGTTGAAAGGTGTGTACTTGACAGAAGGAGTAATGCTGTAACTGAAATAGTTGTTGGCAAAACTGTAACTGATTATATTGTTCATCCCTGCAACCAGTTTTTTTGTACCATCTGTATAAATCCTGGCCCAACAGGAAGCATTTGCAGGCAATAGCATGGCTGGCCCTCCGCGCAACAAATCAGTCGAATTGATATATGGTAACAATTCAAAACCGGTGTTTCCTTCCCAGGAATTTTTAAATTGAGCATGAATGTCAAAACTCATGCCTACGAATTTCAATAAATTTTCAAAATTCCAACCATTATATGAGTTGAGGTTTATTTGATAATTTTTGTAAAATCGTTTGGGTTCCCATTGCCTGTATCCAGCCCATAGAACTGACATAATCTGATCTCCCTCGCGCATATACCCGATATCATTGATCTCAAATTCAGGAGATTTCCATAAGATAGCGCCTAAAAAACTCCAGTGGCCACTGTTGTATCTGCCTAACTGAATCTTCCCTCCATGCCCCGTGAATGTAGTCCGGCTTGTATCAACTTTTACATGTGTCGCATCTGGTCTTTGGAAGTACCTGGCAGAGGAATACTGAGCCCGGGCGATCGAACCGGAGCTTCCTTCCAGGTGGCTGAATGCAGTATTGATGTTCAATTGCCAGGCTTTGTTTTTAAAATACTGTGTGAAATCAATGCCTCCTGAATATGCACCCTTAACCATCTGGTCAGACAACTGATCAGTCAGTTTTCTGTTGACACTTGTGAACATACCTCCAAAGATGGTATTTCCTTCATTCATCTCTTTTTGGATCCGTCCAACAAAAAAATTGGTTTGTGGTTCAACGGTTTCAGAAGTCCTTTGACCAGATTGGTCGAGTTGGGCTTTTTCTTCTGCTGTCACAGTTTCGATCAATGCCATTGATAAGCCGTCTTCTGTTTTGCCGGTAATTTTCACCGAACCCAGGATGCGTGTAAAATCGGGATAATCAACATAAGCATTTTCAGGATTGGAAAATTGTCCTCTTGGATGTCTTCCAATACGTCTGGAGTAGAACAAGTTATCATTACCCAATCCGCCATCACCCAATCCAAGATTGAAACTGGATATATTGTTTCCTTCAATAAAAAAAGGTCTTTTTTCCTCAAAATAGGTTTCATAGGCACTTAAATTGACTTCGGAAGGGTCTGCTTCCACTTGGCCAAAGTCAGGCAAAATCGACAAATCCATCGTAAAATTGTTGGTCAGACCTATTTTGGCATCCAATCCCGCTTTGGCGTGATAATCCGTTCCTTCAGCAAATGGATTGGAAGTTTCAGCCGGATAAGTTGATACAGAACCGACCGTATAAGGGGTCACATCCAGGATTTTCCTCGGTTCAAGACCTTCCAGTCCAAGAAGTTGACCGGAATGTCTAACAAATCCGGGTGCATCCTTCGGAACGTGGTACCAGAAATGAGTTTCCTGGTTCCTATAGATCTTTCTCAGCAATTGCAAACCCCAAACTTTTGATCCCCCTTTTTTAAAACGAAGCTGACTTAGAGGTATCCGCATTTCAGCATCCCATCCTTCCTGGTTTTTTGCCACCTTCACCCACCAGTTTGGATCCCAGTTGCTGTTATTGTTATCTCCGTCATTGGTCAAAATAAAATCTGTTTTTACGCCACCGGCACTCACTCCAAAACAGAAAGCGGTTCGTTTGTCATAATAACTGTCAAAAGCAATGATCATCACGTCCCCTTCGTCATTGTCCCGCCGGGTCAAACGGGTGATGATGCTGTCAGGGTAGGGGTCAATGGCACGCATGGCTACATACAGATTGTTGTCATCGAAAAGAATTTTGAAATAAGTCGGGTAACTGGGCTGTCTGCCATTAAAGGGTTCATATTGAACAAAATCAGTTCCCCATTCACCGGCTTTCCAGACAGGATCATCCAGTTTTCCGTCAATAGCTGGCACCACATCAACTACCTTAATCGCATGGAATTGCTTAAGGTTATTTTGCTGACCATTCACATGAAAGTGGAAGCAAAACAATAAAATAAAGTAAATGTATTTCGTTGTCATTCGTTCCGTTCTAATTATTTAAACTTCTTTACGATTGTTAAAACTCTTTTATCTGGTTGCCTGACCAAACCTTCCGAAGCTGATTTTTTATTCAAAGAAAAGCGAAATTTGTTTACCGTGCATCAATTGGAAATTCATATTAAATTTATTTGTAATTATTTAGCTTATTAGTCTTTTAGCTTTAAGTCTATCAGCTAATGATTTATCCTAAGGTTTAAACCCTATGATTCCAAATCAAATGTAGTATCTTTTGATCAAAGTACACGATCTTTTCCAAGAGACTAATATGCTAACAGACTAATTATCTAACCACCTGAATAACTACATTTATTTTAAATTAAGACGCAATTTTGACAATATTTGTTATTCCATTCGTAGCTCAATCAGATAGTCTGGTAGAAAAATTCTACATTTGCATGACGAACAATGTCATTTTATTTATTCAAATAAATTGCCGGGTGAATGTGATCTGAAAAATTAAGTTTTAATTCATATAAATCAACTTTTTTACAAAATGAGTGTTTTATGATTTTTAATTTAATATGATGGAAAAGGAAAAATTTGTATTTCTGACAGGTTTAAAGCCGGTTACGGTTATTTCGGGAAGTATCGGACAGCCAAAATCCGGATCGGATACACCATGTTGCAAAAGGTATAAAAAGGGCAAGCAAAAATGTAAAGATTGTCCTGAGGATAAACATACCAAATCAGGATTGAAATTTTAGTCATCAGGTTTGGACCACAAAACTGAACTATGGAGCAATTAACAGGTTTTGAACATTTTTCATCTTTCGTCCAACAGTCAGAAGCTTGTCTCATCTATTTTTCCCATGAGCAATGCAATGTTTGTAAAGTCTTGAAGCCCAAAATTGTGGAAATGTGTGAGGTGCATTTTCCATTGTTAAAAATCGGATATGCGGATACCGTCAACTATCCCGATATTGCAGGACAAAATGGGATTTTTACAGTCCCGGGCATCCTCGTTTTTTTTGACAGAAAAGAATACATCAGAGTTGCCCGTAACATCAGCATGGCTGAATTCCAAAAACAAATCAGCAGGTATTACAACATGATGTTTTAATATCGGAAAATCAGTTAAACATATTGGTGACTGAAAATCATATATTTATTAGTCATTTAGTCCTGGAGTCCTTTAGTTTTTCAGTTCATTAGCCCGGGAAATAATCCTGAGGTCAGATTTTATATTTCTATGGCAGTATTGGGAACTTTTGCCAGATTTATTCTCTCAAATCGTGAAAGCTGACAGACTAAACAGCTAACCATCTGATTTATTAAGATCAAGCAGGAACAACCCGATCAAAAAAATAAATATATGTTTTTTTCACATATTCTCCCCACTTTTTATTTCAAAAAATTATCTTAGCGTCAGATTACATGATCGTGGTTTAGCCGATTGTTTTTATACCACCTTCATGCATATTTTGATCCATTCATTTCCTTTAATGCGGTACACACCGGGTAAATTGATGTATTATTAAAGAAAAACCAAAACATATAGCCATAGCGGGAAATATTGGTGCGGGGAAAACCACACTTTCGAATTTGCTCGCCAGACATTACAAGTGGGAGGCAATGTTCGAAGATACTTCTGACAATCCATATCTCAGTGATTTTTATGGAAATATGAGCAGGTGGTCTTTCAATTTACAGATCTATTTCCTCAATAGTCGTTTTCAACAGGTGGCTGCCATACAAAGAGGTGAAAAAACGGTCATTCAGGACAGAACGATCTATGAAGATGCCAAAATTTTTGCTCCCAACCTGTTTGAAATGGGTTTTATGAGCAAAAGGGATTTCAATAATTATCAGTCCTTGTTTGAGATCATGTCATCGTACATTTCACCGCCGGATCTCCTGGTTTACCTTAAATCAGATATCGCTACACTGGTAGAACACATTCAGGCCAGAGGCAGGGACTATGAAGGATCCATCAACCTGGAATACCTCAGTCATCTCAATGAGAAATATAACGAATGGATCCAATCTTACAACCTTGGAAAACTGCTTATAATCAATATCTCCAACAAAGACTTTGTCAAACAGCCATCCCATTTGGCAGAAGTAATAGAAAAGATTGATGCTGAATTGTTTGGATTGTTTTAGTTAAAGCTTTACCAGAATCATTTTTTGAAAAAAATCCTTAGGTGAACCAAAAATTTTTTTGATACTCAGAAAATGTATCGGATCCAGAGTTCCTGGTCATCAGCCCTGATGATGTTGAAAGTTTTTTCCAGTTTATCTTGTCCGGCTGCAGTTCCCCACCATTCATAGCGGATGAGTGTGGTAGAATCGCTGATGTTTTCCCAGGTGCCGTTATAATTTTCGTATGTGACAGGTGGTGTGGCGCACCATCCATAGATATTCCTTATGGTAAATTTTCCTCCGGGTTCGAAGATCATGCCTGGTTTATCCGGATCCAGCTCTTTTTCTGATTTATAGATTTCAAGATCGGAATCGATCTGGTAAGAATCGTATACCCAGGTTCCGATCAAGGGATCATTTGAATCATCTATTTCTTCCTTGTGACAGGAAAAAAGTCCGGTTACCAACGCCAGGCCGGTAATTATGGTTAAAAAATATTTGATTCCCATAATAGTATTAAATTTACACTCACAGACGGGGAAATTCGTCAGAAAGTTGGGTATTTATAAAAATAATTGAATTCGGCATGAACAGTTTCGGTAGAATTTTCAGAGTGGGTATTTATGGAGAATCGCATGGAAAAGGTGTTTCTGTTTCCATTGACGGATGTCCGCCCGGCATACCTTTTAGTGAAGAAGATATGGGCATGGATCTTTTGCGAAGAAAGTCAGGCAAACCTGGAACAACGCCCAGGGTAGAAGGAGATTTGCCGGAAATTTTAACAGGCATAACTGAAGGCAAAACCACAGGAGCTCCTATTATTATTTGGTTCAAAAACAAAGATGCCCGATCAGGCGATTATAGTTCAGTGAAAGATTTTCCAAGACCCGGACACGCGGATTTTACTTCAGGTGTAAAATATTTTGGTCATAGTGATCATAGAGGAGGCGGGCATTTCTCCGGGAGACTGACTTTGGGTCTGGTGGCAGCCGGCGTTGTAGCAAAAAAAATCATGGATCCGGTCACCATATCAGCTACGATGTTGGAAGCAGGAGGGCAAAAGGATATTGAAAAGGCGATTGAACAGGCAAAGATCAATGGTGATTCCATCGGGGCATTGATCGAATGCAAGGCAAATAATCTACCTGCAGGCCTTGGAGAGCCCTTTTTTGACAGTTTTGAATCACATCTGGCACACCTGGTTTTTAGTATTCCTGCAGTAAAAGGAATCGAATTTGGTGTTGGCTTTGAAGCAGCAAAATTGACAGGAAGTGAGATGAATGATGCAATTATCAATGCATATGGCAAAACAGCTACCAATCAGGCAGGAGGTATCAATGGCGGTATTTCCAATGGCAATGAGCTGGTTTTTCGTGTGGCAGTAAAGCCGGCATCAAGCATTTCAAAGGCACAGAAGAGTTATCATTTTGGTACCGGACAAATGGAATCCATGCAAATCACAGGCCGCCATGATACATGCATCGGACTCAGGGTGCCTCCGGTATTGGAAGCTGTCACGGCGATTTCCCTCGCAGATATGTATTTATTGCGCCTTGGGCAAATAAAATTTGATGAAAATCAAAGAAATATGATGAATACTGAATAAATTTACGGCAGAAAAGTAAACTTGATCGATTTTAAATTGTGCGGGTATTGAATTTTTTTTGACCGATCATTGTTGGAAATTTTAGCATTACAAACCTTTCAATGAGACAACTAAAGATATCGAACAAAATAACCAAGCGGGAAAGCATTTCCCTGGATAAGTATTTGAATGATATCGGCAGAATTGATTTGCTTGGTCCAGATGAGGAAATCGTGCTGGCCAAAAAGATCAAGGATGGAGATACTCAGGCGCTTGAAAGACTCACAAGCGCCAATCTCCGGTTCGTGGTTTCCGTTGCTAAACAATACCAGAATCAGGGGCTGTCATTGAGCGATCTGATCAACGAAGGCAATGTCGGTTTGCTCAAAGCTGCAAGAAGATATGATGAAACCAAAGGCTTTAAATTCATTTCCTATGCCGTTTGGTGGATCAGGCAGTCCATACTCCAGGCCATAGTCGAATACAGCAGAATCGTTCGTCTGCCGGTCAATAAAGTAACCATTTACAATAAAGTGACTAAAGCCCAACAGGCTTTCATCCAGGAATTTGAAAGAGAACCGTCGGTGGAGGAACTTTCTGAATTGCTTGATATTGAAGAAAATGTGATCATGGATGCGCTGACAACAAGCACGAATTATGTAGAATTTGACGCACCGGTCTCGAGTGATGACGGGGATACTTCCTATCTGGATCTGTTTGTCAGAGAAAATGAAGAACAGCCGGATGATAAAGTGATGGCAGAGTCCTTGCTGAAAGATATTTGCGCCGGCCTCAATTTTCTTTCACCGAGAGAAACTGAAGTGCTCAAAGCTTATTTTGGATTGGAAGGAAAACAACCGATGCATCTGGAAGAAATCGGAGAATTGTTCGGTCTGACCAGGGAAAGGGTTCGCCAGATAAAGGAAAGAGCCATCCGCAGATTGCGAAAAATGGTCAACAGACAATCTTCGAAATATTTCGATGATTACAGATAGAAACCTTGCACGGTTGACTCTTCAATAATCCCTTTTCAGGGTTAAAACCATTTTCTTCCTGTTTCTGAGATCACATAATGCACAAAAAAATATATAAAAAACTCCATATACTTTCATTGGTAAGCAGAACTAATTTAATTTTGCGCTGTTAATTGTAGTTGGATTTTAACTACAGGACGAAATATATTGAATATGAGTGTACTGGACCAGGTGAGAATAGTTTTTTACAGGTGTCATGAAAAAGGATTGGAGATCCTTTTGATCAAGAATGAACTGGAAAATGATCCCAATGTTTGGAAACTTCCAAAAAGTGAATTGAAATTGAAATTGGGAATGGCGCTGAGCGAAGCAGGATACCATTATATCGAACTGGATGATATCACGGATGCTTCAGGTAGAATCGTTCATACCTATGCCATCGAAGGTGACCTGAAAGACGTGCCGTCCATCAGAGGCTTGATCAAACACGATATGAAACTCATCAAGGCAAAGGTGAAGGAAACATTTCCTGAACTGGAGAAAGGTAGTTTTTTTGCCATTAAGGAAGCGTTTAAGAAAGTGATGCCGAATGAGTATGCTGCTCTGAAAGAATTGAAGGAAATACTTTGGGACAGAAATGTCATTAGCAATATTTAAAAACTTATCTCATGAAGTCCAATCTTGACTATACTGGTTTTCATTTTAAAAATCAGACCGGTTTTTACAAAGGAAAAGTCAGGGATGTTTATTGGGCAATTGATAAAATCATTTTGATCGCTTCTGACAGGATCTCTGCATTTGATCATGTTCTTCCTCAAACCATTCCGTTCAAAGGACAGGTTTTAAACCAGATCTCAGCTTTTTTTCTAAGACAAACAAAACATATTGCGCCGAACTGGTTTGAAACATCACCTGACCCCAATGTTTCAGTGGGCATTTCATGTATTCCGATCCGACTGGAAATGGTTGTCCGGGGCTATCTGACGGGTCATGCCTGGCGTGTTTATCAAACGGGAGAAAGAATGATCTGTGGTGTACGGATGCCGGACGGTATGAAAGAAAATGATCCGTTCCCTTATCCGATCATCACACCTGCGCTGAAAGCTGACGAAGGTCACGACGAAGACATTTCCAGAGAAGAGATCCTGTCAAAAGGCATTTTACCTGAGTCGGATTACCGGTTATTGGAAAAATACAGCCTGGACCTGTTTGCCTTCGGGACACAAAAAGCACGTGAAAGGGGCTTGATCCTGGTGGACACCAAATACGAGTTTGGCAAATCCGGTGATCAGATCATGCTCATCGATGAAGTGCATACACCCGACAGTTCAAGGTATTTCTACCTGGACGGATACCAGGAAAGGCAGGACAGGGGAGAAAAACAAAAGCAGTTGTCCAAGGAATTTGTTCGGGAATGGCTCATCGCTGAGGGATTTCAGGGCAAGGAAGGGCAAAGAGTTCCGGATCTTTCTGGAGAGATGGTCCAACAGATCACAGACAGATACATCCATCTGTACGAACTCATCACGGGTGAAAATTTTGACAGGGTTTTCTCTGAAAATATCCTTGACAGGGTGGAAAAGAATGTGCAAAAATACCTGGACACGGTGTCCGTTTTGTGAATTGAGCAAAGTCAACACAACGTTATGTGGCTCAACATCTGAAATTATCAACATGTTGGTTAGTTTTGGATATTGAGCGCCTCAATCATGTACAATTTTAAAGCGATTCACGAGATATTCAACCCTTTCAGGGTTGTATTATAGATCAGCACCATTACTTTAGGTTTCACCTAAAGTTATTGATATTCAACCCTTTCAGGGTTGTATGAGATCACCACCATTACTTTAGGTTTCACCTAAAGTTATTGATATTTAACCCTTTCAGGGTTGTATGAGATCAGCACCATTACTTTAGGTTTCACCTAAAGTTATTGATATTCAACCCTTTCAGGGTTGTATGAGATCACCACCATTACTTTAGGTTTCACCTAAAGTTATTGATATTTAACCCTTTCAGGGTTTACATGAAAGAGAAAAACCACGAAGTGGTTGAATATCAATAACATGGCATGAAATGCCATGAAAGCCATGAAATGCCGTGAAAAGAACCTCGCTTAATACAACCCTGAAGGGGTTGAATTAAAAAGTATCCAGGTTATTTGGGTACAAAAAAAGCCCGCACCTAAGCGGTACGGGCTGATGTAAATCAAATTAGTCAACCTAAAATCTCATGCCTTTGATCGTCATGTATTCGCGGGATTTGAGGCCGTATTGTCCTTTGACATAGATTTTTATGCGCTGGACTCTCGCGGCAAGGTCTTCGTAAAGGACTCTTCTGATGTCCCGAGCGTTGCCCAACTCCAGATCTTTGATGGCCACCTGTTCATTCAGGCCGGTAAGTTTCTGATGAAATGCTTTCAGCGTGTCGACTTTTACATTTTCGTGAGACGGTGCATAATCCGGGTAATTGGCCAGGGAAACGATGATCTCATTCAGCACCTGGGGAATGGCGACAAAGTTTCTTTCTTTTCTTGCAGGCGGAGTTTCAGTCTGTGCCTCTGCATCCTTTTTTTTGGATTTTTTGGATCTGGCGCTTCTGATCAGGGCGATTGAGCGATTGATCATGGTTGCTTCTGAAGATTTTTTGCCGAACTGACTTTCGACGGCGGATTTGATCTGGATGATGAGTTGCAGGAAGGAACCGTTTTTTCCGTAAAACGCTTCACTTCTGTCGTCCGTCTGGGACTTCAGGCTGTCTGTGGCCCTGGCTACTTTTTCGTTGGCAATGAATAGGCCGTCGATCAAAGCCGTCATACCCGGGATCTGCTCTTCGGGTCTGAACGGTTGATAAGCTTCAAATCCTGAAATGTGGGTGAGCAATTCTTTTGCCCTTCCGAATTTGGCTCTGTATGAGCCTTCTCTATTCATAGTCATTGTAACTGATTTTAAATTAATAAATGCTGGTTCAAACCGATTTTTCCGATGTATTATAAGTTGGAAAGGGTGTAAACCAGTTATAACGATACGAAAATAGCAAAACATGGCTAACTTCCAAAAAAAAGCACAGTATTTTTTTGTTCAATTTCACCATTATTTGATATCCGGGCGGAATGTCCTGTAATTATATGGCATATCCCGGATATTACCTCCCTGAATGTAAGTGATCCTGAGTTTAGCATTACCACGACAAGGGATAACTCTAAAGGTTATTGCACATGGTAAAGTTACCTTTTGCCCAATTCGGTTACAGCTTGTACCGGATTAACGAACTTTAGGCTGAACCTGATTTAGCTATTTTATTGCAAACATTCCTTTTTTATTGGGCCAGGATGCTTTTGTGTGATCACAGGATCTTTTTAACAAATGACCGGTTCAGTCTGACCCGGAACAGTATGAATTCTCCCCGGAACAAGTTCAACTCGCATCGGAACAACATTAAGTTGGCCCGGAACAACATCAACTCGCATCGGAACAACATTAGGTTGGTTCGGAACAACATCAACTTGCATCGGAACAACATTAGGTTGGTTCGGAACAACATTAGGTTGGTTCGGAACAACATCATCTTGCATCGGAACAACATCATCCTGGCTCGGTACAACATCATCGTGGCATGGAACAAGTTCTAAGTGGTTTTGAACAATTTTCTGGCTACATCAGCCCACATAGAAGCGGTCTGAAATCACCATTATAGCAAAATGGTATTATGAAGGAACGATAAGCTGTTTTATGCCTTAAAAAATCCCGTCTTTTCTCTTTTCCTATCCTCATTTTCCCACTCTTTGACGAAACACAACATACCCGATAAAATAAAATGGCCGACAATACATCGATAATATAAGTAAAAGATACAAGGCATTCGAAAAAAGATCCCTCCCGTTTTTCGGGCTTGTCCTGATCTAGTGAAAGGAGCATCAGGGCCTGTCCTGAACGACTGAAAGGCGCATCAGGAATGACGGCTTGCCGGGTTTTAATGAATGGATTCCTCCCTACGGTCGGACTTGTCCTGATCGATTAAAATGAGCATCAGCGATGACGATTGCGGAAAAGGTGACAAGATCCCTCCCTGCGGTCGGGATGACGCGTCGTGCCGGGGGTAAAAGGGAATCAGGCGGCGTCGCCGCCTGATTCCACCCTTCTCTTTTTTTTAAAAAAGGGTTAGTCATTCCTGACGCTTCGATCAGGACTTGTCCGACCGGAGGGAGGAATCTTTTGATTAAGGGCGAATTACAGAAAGCATGTATTGGTGGAAATATCACTCCCGTTGGTCGGGCATGTCCTGATCGACTAAAAGGAGCATCAGGGATGACGAGGCTCCGGGTTTTAATAGAGGGAATAAGGCGGCGATGCCGCCTTGTTCCCCCTCCCCTCCAAAAATGATGCCCGTCATTCCGACTGAATGGAGGAATCTTATTAGTGAGGGGAAACTTTAAAAAAGATCCCTTCTTGCGGTCGGACAAGTCCTGATCAGGTATACGAGCATCAGGAATGATGGAATGCTGGGTATTTGTGTAAAGATTCCTCCCTCCGGTTTGAATGACGGTGCGCTGGGTATTAATAGGTTGGGGACAGGCGGCGCAGCCGCCTGTCCCCAACCCCCTCTCTCAAAAAAGAGAGGCAGTCATTCCGACCGAAGGGAGGAATCCTTTCTTCTAAAGCAAGCATGAGACAGACTGTGGTATGATGGGGTGATAAGATCCCTCCCTGAGGTCGGACTTGTCCTGATCGAAGTGTCAGGGATGACACAATGATGGGTATTGGTGAAAAGATTCCTCCCTTCGGTCGGAATGACACGTCATGCCTGGGGTAAGAGGGGAGCAGGCGGCGACGCCGCCTGCTCCCTCACTTAAACAGGAATTGTCATTCCGACCGCAGGGAGGAATCCATTACATCAAGAGCGGTAATGTCACTCGAGTCAGCAGTAGGAATCCTTTACATAAAGGGCAGTAATGTTATTAGAGTAAGGGAGAGGAATCTTTTCTTGATACCGTGATTTACAATTGAGTACAATAAGGAAAGATTAAGCCGGATATTTTAGAAAGAAAAATAAATTTGCAAGAAAAAAATTATGAGTAAACCAGGATTTGTCTACATCATGACGAACAAAAACAGGACTACATTATACATTGGTGTCACAAATGATCTTTGTCGCAGGATACATGAACACAAAAATCATATGCTGAAAAACTCTTTTACTGATAAGTACAATCTTGAGCATTGTATCTATTATGAGGAATTCGAATATTTCGATTTGGCCATACAGAGGGAAAAGGAGTTGAAAAAATGGAATCGCAAAAAGAAAGAGGACTTAATAAATAGATTAAACCCGGAAAGGAAAGGATTGATCACAGAGCAGGGTTTTATAAGGGAGAAAATAACTTTTGAACAGGAAGTGAATGAATTGATCAAAGATCCTGTCAACCGTAGGAGCATTTCTTAGTCAATAAACAACCTCATTCAATAACTGTACTTCAACCTTAAAAACAACGCCTGGACCGGACTTTTGAACGTTTCTGTCTGTTCAAAAATAATTTGGCCGAATAAGGCAAAATCCAGCTCATCAGCCAATGAATAAGAAATATTAGGACTGATGAAAACCGGATTTGATGGAACCGGACTGTAAATGATGGCTATTCCTCCGTTCAGTAACGGTGTGAAACCATAAGAAACCTGTGTAAATAACGCTGTAGTGTATGGATATAGATTTTTAGCGGAAAGTTCAAAATTGAAAATCCCCGATAAACTTTGTTCATTATTCCCTCCGGAATTGTACAGAAATCCCAAGCCGCTGTAGAGTCCGTTTTTGAAAATATAATCCAAACCAACGGTAGCAGCAAATCCATCCGTTATGTCCGGGTCAAGGCTTTTAAACCAGCTGAATTCACCCTTAAACCCTGCATCCCACAGATTGCCTGCCCAACCGCCACCGAGCGTCAAATGATTTTCCATGACTCCGGTAAGTACTTGATAATCATAATTATTGATGTTTCCTTTGTACATCAATCCTCCGATCATGTGCTTCAGGCTATCTGTTGCTTTGATGGCCAGTTCAACTCCAGAGGCGATTCCCCAGTTATATTTGATGCTCAATGCATCGCTGCCAGGTTTTTCTTCATAGTCAAAGTCGATGAATGAAAATGCATTGAAAATATCATTCGGATTCCAGAAAGTGTTGATGCCCCAGTTGATCCTTTGCCTGCCAAGCCTGATTTGCCAGTTATGCCGGGTAAAATCCAGGAATAATCTGTCGATCATGGTATGTGCAGCCAAACCTGATCCTGATGAAGCGCCTGCTGAAAGCTTCAAAAAATCATTTGCTTTGTTCAGTTCAGAGATATAAGCATCCTGCAACGCTCTGTTCTGATCTCCCCAGAATATCCGGTTCCTCAGATCTGCTTTGATCATCCATTGCTCAGAAAATTGATAACCGAAATTGATTCTGTTGTGGATCAGATTGTCAAAATAACTTCCTCCGTCAGGAAATAAGCCGGATGCAGGAAAGTGAATTACACTTTGCATGTTTTTGATGTACCCGGATACTTCCCAAGGCTTTTCGGCTTCCTGACTGTACATCTGAATACTGCCAGTAAAAAACAACATTGCCAGGAACCAAAGCCGGAAAGTTTTGAAAACGATTTGTTCATTACCGGGGTTCGGTTTAAAAGAATTTACGTTCATCCCAAAATATTTAAGATATCTGATCTGTGCCGGAAAGCTTATTTCGCTTCGTCATTACCTGGTGACATCCGAAATGATCATTCCGTCCTCGAGCGTGACAACCCGTCTTGCCCTGTCAATCACCCGCTGATCATGTGTTGAAAAAATGAACGTCATACCTTCCTCCTGATTGAGTTTAGCCATAATATCCAACAACTGAGCAGTGGATTTGGAATCCAGGTTGGCTGTCGGTTCATCTGCCAGAACGAATGATGGTTTGGATGCCAGTGCACGGGCAACAGCCACCCTTTGTTGCTGTCCTCCGGACAATTTGGATGGTCGCTTGTCAGCCTGATCTTCAATACCAACGCTTTTCAGGAGCTCAACCACGCGTTTTTGGCGTTTATCTTTGGAAATGCCTTGAAGAAGCATGATAAATTCTACATTTTCGGCTGCTGTAAGGACAGGGATCAGATTGTATGCCTGAAAAACAAATCCGATTTTTTCCTTCCTGAAATCAATCAGTTTATTGTCAGATATCCGGGTAATGTCAACGCCATCCACAATAACGACCCCTGAACTGGCCTGATCAAGACCTCCGATAATGTTCAGCAGCGTAGTTTTACCAGATCCTGAAGGGCCGACGATGGCGGTGAATTCTCCTTTCCGGATGGTAAGATCAACACCTCTTAAAGCATGTACCGGTACTTTTTTGGGATTATAAACTTTGGTGATCCCTTTTGTTTCTATAACTGTCATTTCTTTATGTTTTTATATTATTTTTCAAATTTATCGTTGATCACATTTTTCTGATAGCCTCTACAGGTTTAAGTTTGATGGCTTTGTATGCAGGATAAAGACTGGCAAGCAGGGCCGTAATGAACACTGACATGGCCAGGAACAGATAGTCTTCCGGGTTGACGCTCGGATAGATGAAATTTGTCATCCCGAACTGTTCCATACCTTCTTTGGAAAAAATTACCAGGTTGATACCTCTCGTGCTGTAATAGCTTGTCAAAAGGTAACCAAATCCGATGCCGATGGGTGCGCCTACCACTCCCAGCAATAGTGTCTCGAGTACGATCATCAGAAATATTTTCAATTTGTTCATACCCACTGCCATCAACATACCCAATTCACGGACTCTTTCCAAAACAGCCATCAGCATGGTGTTTATGATGCCGAATATGAGCGCCAACATAAAAATGACCATATAAATTCTTCCTGCCATACCGATTTGGGTTTCAAAAAGCCCCAATTCAGGAGAAATTTCCCTGTAATTTTGTACAAGCAGGTCTGGGAATGCTTTTTTTAAGCTCATTACGGTAGAATCCATTTGTTCCACGCTGCCGATATATATCATTGCTTCGTGACCTATATCCTGTTGACCCAATAATTCATTCAATGAATGTATGTCCACAAATGCAATATTGTCATCGAACATGGCATTTTTAGTGTCAAAAAGACCCTTTATCCTGAAAGCGCCGGAAACGATCTCACCATCCAGGGTTTGAAAAGTAAGGATAAGTTTTGACCTAAGTTTTACTTTGAGTTTGGACGCCAGCCTGGAACTCAGCAGGATCTGATTTGGTCTGCCTTCCTCCAGGTATTTGCCTTCTACCAGTAATTCGTTCAGGCCTGTCAGCTTATCTTCACGACCAGGAACAATACCGTTGATCCGGATCCCCCGGGTTCCGTGGCTTGAACCAATCATCACGTTGGTTTGGGAGCGGATGGTAGCGGCTTTGACACCTGGAATTTTTTCAATGTCCTGTATCAATTTTTCTGCATTTTCCATATAAAATTTGCTCTCCTTATCCTTCATGTATTCGGGATGATGGATTTGAATATGGGATGTCTCTCGCTTTATTGCATTATCCACATAGCTGTTGATCATGCCATGCATTACACCCATCAGGAAGATCACAGACCAGACTCCGATGATGATCGCACCGATCACTACAAATGATCTGGCAGGATTTCTCCAAATATTTCTCCATGCTAATTTAAGTATCATAATGTTGGATATTAAGTCAATGGTTTATTTTTCATATTAATTTTTCATAGATTCTACCGGTTTTACATGGTAGATTTTCCAAACGGCGAATGTTGCAAGTAACAAGCATATCACAAAAACGATGATCGCCTGACTCACGAAGGTAGAAATGTCAAAAGCAGTTGGCAAAACAGGTTCGAAACCGTACTGATCAAACATATTGTCCAGGCCTTTTTCCATATGACTCATATCGATGGGGTTGACTCTAAAATAGTTGACCAGAGGAATTGCAGCGATAACACCGGCAAAAACACCAGCCATACCCAGTAAAATAATTTCAAGCATTACAACCATTGATAAAAGCTTCCTTTTCATGCCAATACCGATAAGGATCCCGAATTCATAAGATCGCTCTTTGATCATCATCAGGATGGTTCCAAAAATGCCAAATGAAATAATAGTATATAGTATGAGCATAAAAATATACACACCATTAAGTTTGGCCTGTTTTGCTGCCAGGAGATTTGGAACCAGTTGTTCCCATTCTATGACTTCATGAAGGTCGGGTTCCACTTGAGATTTTAATTTTTTGATTATCCCAGGCAAATTTGATCTGTCATCAATATCAATGATCAATGTGCTGATCAGGTTTTCACAGCCAAAAAACTGCTGAGCTTCGGGAAGTGGCATGTATACCATCATTTTGTTCAAATCAGGTGGCCCGAAATGGAGCAATCCTTTTACTGTATATTTACCTGCTGAGTTGACACCATGATACCCCTGGCTGATAAAAACGATGGTATCGCCAACACCGATTTTTAGTTGACTGGCTAATCCTTCCGCGATCATCACAGCAGTATCATTGAGTTCAAGATATTTTCCTTCAGTGATCTTACCTGATAGTTTGGTTAAAGCATTTTCTTTTTTAGGATCTATACCATTGATCATCACCCCTTTAGTCTGATTTCCATACGAAGCCATTGCGAAGGATTCGAGTCTTGGGACAAAGTCTTTCAGGTGTTCAATATTTTTAGATTTTCCTTTCCAATCCGACGTATATTCCATCAGCGTGTTGATGCCTGGATCATCGTAATAACCTTTTTTGTGAATCTGACCATAGCCAAAATAGCTGCTCAATGCATTGTCAATCATCCGTCCCCAACTGCCATTTTGAAGTGCTAGCATAAAAATGGAAAACAATACAGCGAAAAAAATGGACGAAATGGTAATGGCTGTTCGGCGTTTATTTCGCCAGATATTTCTCCAGGCCAGGAGTATCATCATTTGCATAAATACAAGATTAGATTGTTATAAATTATTTTCGCATGGCTTCAATCGGCTTGATCCGAAAGATTTTATATACAGCGTAACCCGCTAAAATAGTGGTCAACACAAAAACTATAAGCGCCTGATTCAAAAAAATGCCAGGTTCAAAAGCAGTCGGCAACAAAGGGTCAAAACCCCATTTGGCGTATATTTCTCCCATTTCTTTCATGTAATCAGCAAGATTCAGCGGATGTTTACTGAAATAGTATACCAGCGGAATACAACCAACTATGCCGGCGATGGCGCCAATTAAACCCATGAACACAATCTCCAGCCAGGTGACGATGGCAAGTTTTTTTCTGCTCATTCCAATGCCGGTAAGAATGCCAAATTCAAATTCTCTTTCCTTGGTCATCATCATGATCGTCCCGAAAATTCCAAAACTGATGATCATATAAAGCACTAGTATGAAAATGTAATTGCCCGCAGAATCACTTTTTTTGGCATCTACCAGTTCAGGCAACATCTCATCCCATTGAAGTATTTCAAAGCGACTTGTATCCAATTTAGTTTCCAGCTGTTTTTTGATCAGCCTGAAATCATCATTGTTACGGAGTTGTATGACCATTGAGGTCAGCAATTGCTCAGCGCCATAAAAAGTCTGTGCTTCATTGAGTGTAATATAGATCATTTTTTTATTCAGATCTGGCGAAGGAAAACTCAGTATTCCTATTACAGGGTATTTGCCGGCAGCATTGGTGCCATGATATCCCTGACCGATCAATACCAGGGTGTCAGCGACATCAATTCCCAGATAAGAAGCAAGTCCTTCAGCCATCAACAGACCCTGATCTCCTGGTTGAAGATATTGCCCTTTCACCAGTTTCTTTTCCAGCCCTGAGAACTTGCTTTCTTCTTTGGGTTCTATGCCAACAACCATCGTACCAGAGATCATGTTTTCATATGAAGCCATAGCAAATGATTCCAGTCTGGGGATCATTCCTTCAATTCCCTTTAACTCTTTTGGCAATGCCTTCAATTGTTCATCTGGAGTAAAAGCATAATCCAGACTTTGCTCTTCCCAGTAGGATTTGCCCTGAACCTGAATATAGCCGAAATAACTGCTAAGAAAGTTTTCGATCATTCTGTCCCAAACGCCTTTCTGAAACGAAATCATAAAGGAAGAAAACAAGACAGCAAAAAAAATCGAAGCTGCTGTGATCATCGTGCGCCACTTATTCCTTCCGATATTTCTGAGAGCAAGTTTGAATATCATGATAAATAATTCATGGATAATTTTCCAATTATGTTAAACCTTTACCTGAAGTACTTGTATTAAACAATCTGCCAATCAGTGACTTATTTAAGTTTCTTCATATTTTGAACCGTAAAAAAATTCTTTACGAAAGTTTTGTCAAATTCAAGGCTCAGGTACTCGATTTCTGTACTGTTGTGGGGCTCATCCTCAGGAACGATTTTCATTAAACTGGGTATCAATCTTTTACCCATTTCTTTAACCTTCAATCCGTACATGGTGCTGACCTTGTAATTGTCTTCATCATAAAATTCACCTTTTAGTTGAAGATAGTCCTTTTTGCTGATCCAAACCTTGAGTTTTCCCCAGACCACAGGCGCATTAGGTTTAGGTTTCAATTCGATGATATAGCATGCGCGACCTTCTATGGTTTCTTCCCCGACAAACTTGTGGGTGTAATCTGTTACAATGGAAGACTGTTTTACCAGATCGTCGTTGGTGAAATCAGAACCCATCCAGGATTGCATCATCATTGAGGGAGGCATTTTGATGACACGTTCTATGGTTGGTTGCCAGTTCCACATTTCCCTGCCAATTTTCAGAAAAGCAGTCCCCTGATCTCTTTTAGGTGAGGTGATCAGGATAATGGATTCGTCTTCTCCGCGACTCCAGGCTTTCATAACGATTTCTCTGGACCAGTCTTTTCGATTGATTTTCATTTTCATCTGGGCGTAACTGCTGGAGCCTTTCATTTTGTCGTCTGCTTTTTTGATCACTTCTGTTGCAGTTTGGTTAAAAGCAGGTGCGATACATACCATTGTCAATATCACAGGTAAAAACCATTTTATGAGTGGTACTCTCATGATTTTTAGATTTCTCATGTTGTATTTTTTATTTAATATTTTTATTATTTTTAATTGTCAAAACAGCTCCGGAAGATGATTCCTGAAATTCTTGACCTGAATTGTATTCAGCATATTCCGGAGTTTGTTTTAAATCATTTTAATACCCGGTCAAACAAGCGATAAATATACAAAATCAGCTCTGATTATCTATTTTTTAACATGTTCAGATAAAATATGTAATTCCAGTTCGATTTTTTTGAGCTCTCTGAGCAAAGCTTTCTGGTTCAACTGCATCCAAACATACATTTTGATGCCGAGGATCATGATAAGACTGAACCCGGTAAGGTAAAGTCCGATGATCATCTCTTTTACGTCATTGGATCCGAACAGATTGATGCTAAAAAATATAAATGCTATGAAAATGATCAATGTAACAATAAATATATACACTATGATCCAATTGGATTTTCGGTTGATCAGTCTGTTTAATTTTGAATAAAGATCTTGTTCTTCAATTTGCGTCAGCATGTTATATTCTTCTTCGCTGAGGGCTTGTTTGGCTAATTTGTCAAAATTGTCGTTATTCATGATGGTTGAATTTTGTTTTTAAATGATTTCTGGCAGTGAAAAGCCTGGATTTGACGGTTCCTTCTTTTAGATTTAACCGTTGTGCTATCTCCACCACAGGTAGATCCATCGAATAGTGCATAAATAGAATGCGGCGGTCTTTTAAAGGAAGTTTTTCGAAAGCAATCTGTATGCTCCTGATCATTGCCAGTTGATAATCAGGATGGTCGTTCAGTGATTCCTTATTGTTCAATGAAGCATCAATGAATTTTTGTTCCAAACCTTTCTTCCGAATCCAGTCGATTGATTTATTGGATGCAATTTTCATAAGCCATGCGCCGAAATCAGCTGGATTCTGAAGTCTGTGAATGGAATGAATGACCACTACCCAACAGTCCTGCGCAATATCTTTGGCGACTTCAAGATTCTGGGTTTTTGATTGGATATTTTTAATCAAAATTTTATGCCACCTCTTTACCAGCAAGTTGAGTGCAGCTTTATTTCCGGCCTGAAAACTCAATACCAGCCACTCATTGACCAATCTGCTAATTTTGCTTTCCATCCTTTAAATGAAATGTTTTGCACTCATTATTCTGTGTTCATATTTGAAGGATTTAACTTTTGCGGGGAGAAAAAAGATTTCCTTCCTGGCAAAAATTGTATCCATTCAAACAAGTTGTTGTTAAATCTAAGTCGGATGGACGTCTAAAAGGTTCATTTTTTTTCAAAAAATTTCATGAAAAACAGAAAGAACGAGGAAAATCAGACTATTTTTCTTCAACTGAAGAATGGTCCAACCCTAAAAGTGCTGCCTTTGATCGGGGTTCAGGCGGTGAAATAAATACGAAGGGATATTTAAAAAAAACAACCTCAGCTATGTCAACAGAAACCATTGATCATCAGCTGAGGTTGTGGAAATATAATTTTGGATTCAATTATGAACAACCACCTTTCACCGCTTTCTTTTTGCCGCCGGCTTTAGGTTTTGGAGCGCCGGATTTTCCGGCTTTCGATGTTGAAGTGCTTAGCACCATACCGCCGCCACCAAGGGCCTGGCTGGCGCCTTTGCGGAAATCGTATTTGGCAAGTTCATCATCTGCGCTGGTTGATGGAGGCGCCTGGGGATTGAGTATGGCTTCAAACCAATAATTGAGTCCGCCAGATAGTACATAGTTGTTTTCAAATCCCATTTGACGAAGAAGCATCCAGGCTTCATTGGCTCGGGTACTGCCATTGGCATACAACACGTTGGTCATTACATCCTGGTCGAGCAGGTCCGTAAATTCCTCTGAAAGGATATTGTCCAATGGTACATTGACAGCGCCGGGAATGTGATATTTCTCAAATTCTGCCTGAGGCCTGACATCGATCAGTTGCAGGGTAGGATCTTTTTCTACGATCATTTGAGCCACTACATCTGGTGCAACATACTGGGTGCCACTTTTGAGTTCTTCCAGTATCTGCTCAGCAGTCAGTTTAAATGGGATGGTCGTGTTTTTCGGTACTGCTGCAATGATCACACCAAGGATGATCAAACCAAGTGATATCAGTTGCCTCGGTGAAAATGTAAAGTTTTTCATGTATTTAATGTTTTATAATTGCTTCAAAATAAATTCAATGCAAAATCAGGAGACTTATGATCAGCCAGTGATCGGGTCAAGGATCATTCTACCTGGTTGCTATCAATATTCTTCTCTCGGGAATTTTTTCTCAGCCCATTCGCCGATCCAGAACATTAAGATCGCAGCTACAATAACGATCAGAACGAGTATGCCTTCAGAGATGCCAAAGAATTCGGAGATCCTGGGGCTTCCCATATTCTTTGCGTGGAATAATGGTTCGAACAAGTCATATGCTTCACCAAAAAAGAATACCCCAATGAATAAACCAATAATAAAGATCATCGCATCGATTTTTCCGATGGCTGCACCGCAAAAACTGGTTCCCGGACAATAGCCACCCATAATGAAGCCTGCGCCCATAATGACACCGCCGACGATCGCTGACCACAAAAACGTTTCATTTACATATACCAGATCCATATCAATCCAGCCAAATAAACTGAAAAACAGCAATCCGAGCATGGCAGTGATAGCCCCTGTAAAAAATACTTTCAATACTACCGTGTCGTATCCGTAAAAAACGCCTGCGAGTTTCCTGCTTGAGGAAAATCCTCCCTGTTCCAAAACAAATCCGAAGCCTATCCCAATAAAAAAGGCCAGTAAAAAATTAGTGTTTTCAGAAATGATTTCATTTATCGCTAAAGGTCCCATATTATATAAGTTTTATTGGTTTAAATCCATAATTTTCTAAAAAAATATGCCAACACAAAGGCAGTTCCAAAAATGGCTGCCATGGAGATAAATCCTCCAAGAGATAAAACGGCCATTCCGCTCAGGGCAGAACCACTGGTGCAGCCTCTTCCAAGTTGTGAACCCAGCCCGAATAGAATTCCGCCGATGAGGGCAAAGATCAAACGTGTCCGGGATTTAATTTTGGGGTTGTGCTCCACTTTCCACGTCAATCTTCTGGAAATCACTCCTGACAAAAATCCACCAACAATCACTCCCAACATCTGGAAAACCAACCAGTTTTGAATAGGTTTCCCTGCATTGGCCTTGCTAAAATTGTCATAGAATTCATTGCCTGCAGCATGTGCCGGAGCAATTGTTTCAACTCCTGCGACGATCGTGCTTTTTATGGCTCCACTGGCTCCAACGCCACGACCTGAAATGAAATTTGCAGCTAAAACCACCAGACCCAACAGTATGCCTGCAAGGTAAGGATTCATATAGTTTCTGCTTTTTGACTTTTCCATATTTTAATTTTTCTTATATTTAAATGAACAAAAGTTTTATTAATACAACCACCTGCTGGCTTGTCCTGCATTGGCCATCAAAAACCTGAAGATCAAGCCTCCGGCTATGACCAAAGCAGGGGCAATCCAATAGGGTAAATGGAATTTTTTCAATTCAAGCATTTCCAGTACGGCAGGAACGGCCAATCCCAGGGTGAATACAAACAACCAGAATGGGGTTGTATACGGCCCGCCAAGGAATAGCTCTGCCGCTTCAATGTGTACCTGTGTGCTGGCGAGAAAACCCATAAACATGTGTATGATCAAAAACACTTCAATCCCTATCAGCATCAGATCGATCCTTGCAAAAGTAAGCCTCTCTGCATGATTCCGGCTCAGCAATACAATGGCCGCTGCTCCTGTAGATAAGCCTGAAGTTAAAAACAATGGCCCAAGTATTGAGGTGTTCCACAATGGGCGTGCGTTAAATGCTGAAAACAGGATGCCCGTGTAAACACCTAATATCAGGGAAAATATGAGCAATATCCACGCGATCGGTTTGATGTTTTTGCGGAAAAAAGCTTCCAGATCATAAAGAAATTTATACTTCCAGTCCCAGTTGGGGAATAAAGTTTTTATGTTCAATGCACTCCAAACGAAAGACAAGGGGGTTACCACCATCAGTGTCCAGGCGCCCCATGACATCGGGGATTCGATCCTGATGGTCGTGTAGAGTCTCCAAAAATAGGTTTTGTGCTTTAAATCGAGCAATAATGCAAGTAAACCGACAGATAAAAGCACAGGTGTCAGAAAAGGTGCTAATTTAACAGCCGTTGGATATTTATCTTCTTTACCAGTTATTGTAAAATAAGCTGCAAAAAAAAGTATGCCGGCAGAAAGCCCGCCAAGGAAAAGATATAGCGGAATATGCCAATGCCAGATGTGCAGGGTAGGGTCTATGAACTGATTCATCCTTCCACTAATTATTAATTCTTCTTTCATTTTGCAATTTTTCAGGGTTAAATAAGAAAATATAATTGTGGTTGAGTGCCTGCTTCGGGGATAAGTGTTTTAAACTTTCGTTTTTTAAGTACTTTAGAAACAGGACTATTCGGGTCGTCCAGATCACCAAAATACATACACTTGGTCGGACAAACACTCACACATGCCGGATCCAATCCTTTTTTTACCCTGTTGTCCAGGCAAAAAGTGCATTTATCCACATAGCCATCAGGGTGGGGGTACCTCGCATCGTATGGACAAGATGCAATACATGCACCGCAACCGATACATTCATCGGGCGTTACCAATACGACACCACCGTCTGCGTAATGACTGGCTCCCGTTGGACAACAGCGTACGCAAGGTGAGTTTTCACAGTGATTGCACCTTTCCGATCTGATCTCGATCTCCAGCTGCGGATAAGTACCATCCATTACTTCAACCACCCAATCACGACAGTAACCGATCGGTACTTTGTTCTCAGTTTGGCAGGCAACTACACAGTCGCTGCATCCGACACATTTTTTTGTGTCAACGGCCATTGCATATCTCATGACTTCTTCTCATTTTCAGTTGAATAAATATCGGTAATAAAGGTCACAAAATTGCTCCTCATACCGGTTCCACCCATCACAGGATCTACTTTCACATTCGTGATCAACTCGGTGTCATTGATGCCGCGTCCATGAGCACGGGATAACTTTTTATTGTTATGACCGAAACCGTGAACCATGTAGACGCTGTCCCACCTGATCCGTTCTGTTATCCTGACTTTGATGGCAAATGTGGAAATGATCCCATCCTGATTTTTTAATTTAACTTCCTGACCGGCTTCAAGGCCCCAGAGTTTTGCAACTTTTGGATTGACCCATAAGGTGTTTTCATCCATCAGATCAGTGAGGTTGGGATTGTTTGCGGTTCTGCTGAAAGTATGCATGGGAGCTCGTCCGTAAATCAATCTGTAAAAACCTTCGGCCGGTTCTTCATGCGGTGTATACACAGGTAAAGGGTCAAAACCTTCTGCTTCCATATCTGTGGAATACAACTCTATTTTCCCTGTGGTAGTATTAAAACTAACGTCTTCTCCGGGTGCAAAATATAGATCATCATAGGTTCTCGGGAACTTTTTGACTCCGATCCGCTTCATTTCATCCAGAGAAGATCCGATTTCTTTTAGTTGCCAGTCGAGTAACTCTTCCATGTCTTTCCATGGGAAAAATGCGTCCAGACCTAATTTTTCTGCCAGTTTTTTTGCGATCCAGTCGGCTGGTTTGGAATTGTATTTTGGTTGTGCAGCCGGAACCCTTACTGCGATATTTGGCTCCCTGTGCGGGGATTTGCGGAGCATATCATACCTTTCAAGATAGGTGCATTCAGGTAAAACAACGTCTGCATATCCGGTAATTTCAACGGGCATGGTATCTACCACCACCAACAATTCCAAGGCATTGATGGCATCGATGGTTTGTTTTTGATTGGGCAAAGCAGCCATAAGGTTAGTTCCGTTGACCATCCACATCTTAAAGCTGCAGTTTTTGTCGGGAGTGGGAATCGTGGCGTCGCAAATTCCATTGCTGACTACTTCATTTGCAAGATTGTATTTGCCTTCGTACGCTTCAGTAGGGGTTCTTTTGGGTGTAGGAAATTCAGGCACCGGAAAATCTGGAACATTTGCTTTTTCCGGATTGTAAAATCCGCCACGTCGACCCCATGAACCCAAAAGGGCATTTAATATGGCCACAGCCCTGAGTCTCTGTGTATCATCACCATACCAGGTTACATGCCGACCTGGGTGAATGATCACCGCAGGTGATGCATCAAACATTTCTTTGGCAGTCTTACGTATGACATTCGGGTCAATGGTCGTGATGCCATAAGCCCATTCAGGAGTGAAAGGCTGAACATGTGCCTTCAGTTCTTCAAAGCCATAGGTATATCTTTCCACATAATCTTTGTCATACCAGCCGTTTTCTATCAAAACATTCATCCATGCCAGCAATAATGCCATATCTGTGGATGGTTTGATAGGTAACCAGAATTTTGATTTACTGGCTGCAGTTGAAAATCTCGGATCAACTGTTATGATGGTTGCTCCTTTGTCTATTGCATCGGACATTTCCTGGATCTGTCCGTTGTGCATGTTTTCCCCGATGTGAGAACCGATCAGGACAAGACATTTAGAGTCTCTGATATCTGTCCGCTCCGGAGAATATATGATATCACCAAAAGTCGTAAGGAATCCGACTTCACGAGGACCGCGACATTGTGCAAATGAAGGCGCTGTAATAGATTGTGAGCCAAACGCTTTGAGCAGGTGCCCAAAGTGAGCGCCTCCAGATCCATGCGTAAATAAAGCGATGCACTCAGGTCCGTGTTTTTCTGCGATGCCTTTCATCTTGGCCGCAATAAAATCAAGCGCTTCATCCCAATCCACCGCCTTGAAAACATCTTTACCGTTTTCCTTTGTACGCAAAAGTGGTGTTTTTAGGCGGTCTTCATCATGATATTGTCCTATGCCGCCAGTTCCACGGGGACAAAAACGTCCGTTGCAATGCGGATCATCCTCATTTCCGATGATTTTTTGAATTTCTCCATCTTCATCCTTATAGACCCATCCGGCGCATTGCCAGAAGCAAACTTCACAATAAGTGGCGGTCCGCTGACCGGCAGTATCACCTGCAACATATTTTTTGACGAGGTCGGCTGCAAATGACCAGTTGTGGGTGGTTGCAGCCAGAGCGATTCCCCCGGTTCCCAATGCACCAATTTTAATAAACTGCCTACGATTTGTCTTCATAGTCTAAATTTAGTTGATATGACAAAACTTTCAATTCAGTCAGCAAAACTCACTGTATTTTTATTGAAATAAAAAAATAAATCATATTAAAGTTTGCTATCATCCTTATTTTTGTTTAGAATAAATTAATATAATTACATTTATTCTGACCATGTTGATTTTTAGTAAATCTAATCGTAATTTTGAATGGTAATACTCAATAAAAATTTGATATTATTTTGTCGATCCGATTTTTAATATGCTTTTACAACTTCCTAATATACAATAAAATCCTTCCCTGTGAGATCGATTTGAAAAATAAGGAGGCTTATAAATAAACCTGGTATTGAAGTTTTAAAAACGGATCAGCAAAAGTGTCTCCGTATTTTTATACGATTCCATTTGGCTTAAAAGAAAACAACAAACAAAAATATATGAATACTCAACCGTTGCTTAATGCGGTTTGTACAGTTTCTTTCGCGTTTTGCATGGCGATAGTCATGCTGTCCTGTGATCCGGAAGAACCAAATCAGTATCCTGAAATCAATCGGCTGGATAGTTTGCCTCCGGATATATCCAAACGAGTACCATTGACGGATCATCATCCGCCTGTATTGTATGATATGGATTATGAAATTCCGGTTCCGCTGGATGCCGCAGTAAATACTTCGGGTGCAGAAGATTCTCCATTTATCACTCCGGATGGAAATGAGCTGTTTTTTTTCTTTACTCCGGATGTCCGCATTCCTGTGGAAAAACAGGTACTTGATCAGGTTTCAGGTGTATGGCGATCTCAAAAAGTCAACGGTGTCTGGCAACTGTCGGAAAGGCTCTGGCTTCAGGAACCAGGGAAACTATCACTGGATGGAGCAGTTGCCATCTATGGCGATGAAATGTGGTTTGCTTCAGCGCGGGAAGGCTATACAGGAGTAAATATGTTTACAGCCAAAAAAAACGGCATCAACTGGACCAACTGGACATATTGCGGGGATCAATTGATGAAGGATTACCAAATAGGAGAAGTTCATATGCACGGAGATGATCTGTATTTTCATTCTGCCAGAGCCGGAAGTAAGGGTGGGCTGGACCTTTGGGTCACATCCAGGAATGGTCAGCAATGGACTGAACCCCGGAATCTCGGTCAGGTAAATTCAACCGGAGATGATGGATTTCCTTTTATAACCGATGATGGTAAAGAATTGTGGTTTACAAGAACTTACCTCGGAACACCCGCCATCTTCAGGTCTTTGAAATCAGGGGAAAGCTTCGGTCCGCCGGAATTGATCATTTCCCAATTTGCCGGAGAACCAACACTGGATGCGCAGGGTAATATTTATTTTGTTCACCATTTTTTTGAAAACAGCGTTATGATCGAAGCTGATATTTATGTTGCCAGGAAAAAACGGTAAAGCCGGTTTCGGTCAGTTTTCAAGTACATTTCATGGAATAGATTCTGTCCAAACCATTATTATCCGGGTGGAACCACCATACTTTGAACAATTCAGGGTGAGTAATTAAATCAATTTCGATCACAAATTTCTGTTTATGCTCAGTGAACAACTTAATCCTTTGAAATGTTATTTCTTTCGTTGTATCTGATTGTTTTTTAAGTTTATGTTCACTGTGTTGAAAAACAGGATTTATAAAATCTTTAAAATACTGATATTAAGCCTTTTTTTGGCTTATTGGGCAGGTATTTCATTGTTTTTTCACAGACATGATATAAATGGTAAAACCATTTTTCACTCCCACCCGTACTGGCCATTTTCTGAAAAACAACCGGTAAATCATCAGCATTCCGGGGATCAATTGCTGACTCTCGGGTATTTATCCATGTTTCTTTCATTGGCCACTACTGTAATCATCCTATTGGCTGACCGGATTACTTTTCTGAAAAGTAATAATGGTTATTTTGATCAACCCTTTTTTCTTAAGCAGGCAAAACTTGCGTTTTTACTGCGCGCACCGCCACTGGAAACCATTCATTAATTCTTTTTTCGCATTATATGACATTGTTCCGGATATCAAATGTCATTGAACTTAATTGTTTTAATTAATCAGTGAATGGTTTTCGTGAGATTTACTTCTTTATGAGGGTTGTCTTCAAACCATCATCGCTAAAATCTTTATTATGAGCAGGATTTTACCTTTTATTTATATATTATGTTTTTTTGTAATTAGTGTTAATGCCCAGAAACCCACAGATGCCAATATTTACGGCCATGTTGTAGACAAAAAAACAGGGGAGCATTTACCATTTATCAATGTAAGTCTCAAAGGTACCACGATCGGAGTAGTAACCGATCTTACAGGACATTATTTACTGACCAATCTTCCTACCGGCAAAATCATCGTAGTTGCTTCCTCTGTTGGCTATGCAACGATTGAAAAAGAGATTGAGATCAAAGCCAATCAAAGTGAACAGGTGGATTTTGAAATTCTTCAGGATGCGGTGATGCTGGAAAGTGTCGTCGTATCCGCCAATCGCAATGAATCCAACCGAAAAGATGCTCCTTCAATCGTGAATGTCCTGACACCGGCATTGTTCCAGAATACCAATTCTGTAAGTCTTGGTCAGGGCTTGAATTTTCAACCAGGATTGAGGGTAGAGACCAACTGTCAGAGTTGTGGTTATCAGGAAGTAAGGATCAATGGTTTGGACGGTCCATATTCCCAGATCCTGATAGACAGCAGGGCGATCTTCAGTTCTTTGGCGGGTGTCTACGGACTGGAGCAGATCCCGGCCAATATGGTCGAAAGGGTGGAAGTGGTGCGTGGCGGCGGATCAGCCTTATTCGGGTCCAATGCCATTGCCGGAACCATCAACATCATTACCAGAGAACCAGGATCCAATGCGGTTTCCATTGCCCATACCACCAATCTCATCGGTGGCAGGACACCAGATATGAATACCAATTTCAATGCTTCAGTGGTGGCGGACAACCATCGTGCAGGCGTGATGTTTTTCGGAGCCTCCAGGCAGAGAAATCCGTTCGATCATGACGGTGATGGTTTTACAGATATATCAAGGATCAAATCCAATAACCTGGGATTCAAAACGTATATCAGACCTGATCTGTATAGTAAAATTACGCTGGAGTATCATAATATCAGCGAAGATAGAAGAGGTGGTAACCTGGTGGATCTGCCTCCACATGAAGCTGACGTGGCCGATGAGATCAAACATCACATTCATACCGGAGGTGTAAAATATGATTGGTTTTCAAAAAATTACAAACATATACTAAATGTTTTTACTTCAGCCCAGCATATTGACCGCAAAAGCTATTATGGCGCCCAAAAGGATCTGGCAGCTTATGGTACTACCGGCGATCTATCATTTGTAGCCGGCGTACAGTACAATTATTCAATGGATCATTTTCTGTTTTTGCCTGCGGATCTGACTGTCGGTTCGGAGTATAGTCTGAATGATCTGAGCGATGTCAATCCGGGATACAACCGGGTCATAGAACAAACAGTCCACATACAGAGTGTCTTTCTTCAGAATGAATGGAAAAACAAGAAAATCAGTCTGTTGGCCGGAACCAGGCTGGACAGGCACAATCTGATGTCAAAACCAGTGTTCAGCCCGCGATTGAATGTGCGATATAGTCCAAATAGCTTATTCAATTTCAGAGCAAGTTATTCAACCGGTTTCAGGGCACCGCAGGCATTTGACCAGGATCTGCATATTTCCATTGCCGGAGGAGAACCGGTACTGACAGTTTTGGATCCGGAACTGAAGCCAGAAAGATCGAAAAGCATCAGCCTTTCAACCGATCTTTATTATGATGTATCAGACTGGCTGTTCAATCTGTTGATCGAAGGATTTTATACCACCTTAACGGATGTTTTTGTATTGGCTGAAACCGGATTGAACCAAAACGGTCAGATCGTGATGGTTCGGACCAATGGTGAAGGAGCTGTTGTTCAGGGAGTCAATCTGGAAGGACGTATCATTCCTTTCCAGGCGCTTCAGATCCAGTTGGGCGCTACTTTTCAGAAGAGTCAATATGTACAGGCTCAGAGCTGGAGCGAAAGCGTAGCGCCTCAAAAGCGGATGTTCAGAACTCCGGATAATTACGCTTTTTTGGTCCTAAATTACAATCCGCTAAAAAAATTGAAATTTTCCCTTTCCGGAACCTATACCGGAAGCATGCTGGTCAGGCATTATGCCGGATACATCGAAGAAGACAGGGAAGTAGAAACGCCTGAATTTCTCGATTTAAGTCTGAAAGTGGCCTATGACATGATGTTGCTGGCTAAAACCCGTGTACAATTGAACTTTGGGATACAAAACATATTCAACAGTTACCAGAATGATAAGGATCAGGGGCCGGATCGCGACTCTGCTTATATTTATGGTCCGGCATTACCCAGAACTGTATTTATGGGGGCTAAATTTGAGATGTAATCAATAAGTTTGCTATGAAAATTTCATTTTTTGGTTTTCATGCGGTTTTTCCTCAAAGTTAGGTTGGTAGTGGACAGGATCTAACCTGGGAAACGCATGAAAACCAAAAAATTGAAAGTCGTCCTTCCAAATCTTTTCAGACAGAAATATTTATCCAATCATCTCACCATCCTGAAACCGGCAACTTGTTGGTTAGTTTTGGATTCTAATTGACTTCTTGCAGCGTCAGTGCGTTATGACAATGATGAATTGAAACTGCTTTATTTTCAATGCCTACCATTATAGTATTTTTTTTCAAGGAGCAATGGACACTCCGGCGCTTGTAACATTGTACAATCCGCCTGTAGCAGGCGTCGACCGGTTGATGAAATCATATACATTAAGGGAAATCATAGGTTTTAAGACAGCGCAGTTGCTGTAATCAATGTCATTATACTGTCCTGTAATCCTTCTGTTTTGAGCAATATTATTCTGTGTGATCAGTACATCACTTTCCTGTATATATTTGCCTGCACCCATAATGCCCGGTGGAGGTGATTGACCCGTATTACTATGGATGTGATTGCCCATAATGACCACTTTTTTAGAAGCTCCCGGTGAAAAGCATACAATTCCTGCCGCATGTTTGTAATTGATGTTATTGCCAATAATAGAAGGTTGGGATGGCGGATCAATTTCAATACCAATATCATTGATGTATATGTCGTTGGCAATGATCCTAGGTTCTGCATAAAAGGAGACAGCTATTCCAATTCCGTGATTGTCGGGATTGTCTGTAAAGCCAATTACATTATCATCGATGGTTGGTTCTGCGGGTGTTCCCAGAGCTCCTGCTATATAAATTCCATAGTGATCGTTGTGGGCGATATAATTATTGCTGATCGTAGGGGATGAATTCCAGCATCTTATGCCGCCAGACTGATTAGAAATGATTTTATTGTCGATAATCCAGGCATCTGCCCCAAAACCATCACAGAAAATACCAAAACCATTGCAGTCGCGTATTTCATTTCCTTTTATCCATGGACGTGAATCCTTTATATAGATACCGTCCTGATTGTCCGTTGACTGAGCTGTTATGATATTGTTTAAAATAAAGGGTGATGTCATGTTGCATGTAATGCCGCTTTTCAGGAAGAAATTTTCTATCATACAACTATCACTTCCAATGACAATTCCTGAAATGGTGCTTGAATGCTTTCCTGAGCCGGAAAGGTCAACAAAGGGTTGGCATTGGACAATTTCATTATGAACTCCAGGCATAACTCTGACCAAATAAGGATTGTTCCTGGAAGGTGGATTTATGGGGTCAATCATACATTGCATAATCGCCTGATTGATGCTGGTAAAATCGCCTCCATTCAGAGCAACTGTATAGACTTTAGCGTAAGGAGTAGCTAAAGGTGCTGTGGTTATTACAGAACCATCAGGTAGCATTATGCCACCTGAAGTACAATAAATGATTCCATTCACTTCAAGTTTTTGGGTTGGATTGACAGTGTTTATGCCAACTTTACCGTCATCGAGAATGGTCATAGACGGCGTATTGTCGCTGTTCATGGTTTTCAGGGTTATTGTTGCACTGGTATTGCCGGCACCCTTGATTTCGGTTTGGGCAAAACTTTGAGTTTGGGAGATGATCATCAAGATCATCAAACAGAGGAAAATCTTGTGAACCATTACGAAAGATTTTGATTATCAAATTATTATTATCAAATCAAAATTACTTTAAACCACCGTTACTGTCAAGGGTTGATTTGGTTTTTCAAGTTGGTTCAGCTTCAAAAAATGGTTTTTATCTTAAAAAAAAGCTTTGACCCGGGTCAAAGCTCTTTTTTCATAAATACTAACTTGTTTCTTAAAATTTTCTTGATCCGCCTTCCTGATAAGCATACCTTAAGGTATATTTTATCTTGGTCGGGAAAGTCGGAGGCGTAACCGTATTGCCATTGGCATCGGTTGGTGTTGCTGCCAGCAATTCCATCTTTGCGTATTTGCCGTCAGCTGTTTTAAAGATGAATACTTTTCCTGCTTTTGGCGCAAAAGTATGTGTGACCGGATTGTAATCATACCACTCTCCATCCACAATAGCCAGATCGCCTGTTTCATCAACAAGATATCCTGTTTCAGGTGCTTCCAAAATTTCGTCGAAGACTCCGTTCTGAATTAAAACACCTCCTTCGCCAGGCCCGCTGATGCCACTGTTGACGATAAAGGTCGTAAATTTGACTCCGAAATCCCAATTGGTAGTCTGTGCTTCTGTATTAGCCACCACAGTACCGTTTTTGAAGCTGAAATAAGTGTAAGCGCCTGTTTGTGGATTCACATCTGTTAAAATATCCGTTGTTTTTACTTCTGTTGGTACATAATCCTTTTCACATGAGCTCAAACCTATTCCCATCACAATAAAAAGGCCTGCAATCAAAATGTTTTTTAAATACATATCAAATATTATTTGGTTAAGAAATTCCATTGTAATGATCCGAGAAAATGGATTCCCGGATTTTGGGGAACATATAAAGCATCTGTCTGGTTCAACAGGTTGTTGATATTCAATTGTAAAGTCAGATTTTTGAATATTTTTTTCTGCAAACTCATGTTCACCATCAAAAAACCTTCAGCATATTCTTCCTTCATATTGGCAAATCCGTTGCCATCACGATCTAAAACACCCCAACGACTACGATAAATAGCCCTGATTGAACCACCATAAGCTCCTTTTTCATTGATGTAATTCAGCTTGGCATTCAACATGTGCATGCTTCTGCCCATCAGGCCGCTATAATCCCAAATACTCATTCGTCGGCTGGCGCCCAGGGGTTCATCACGACCATAAACTTCGTTTTTGAAAATCTTTTTAAGTACATCCTGATCACCCGTCAGCAACAACTGATACCCTGATGACCATTCAAAACCCTTTCCGAAAGAACCTGAAATATTGTATTCCATTCCTCCGGTATAGGCTTTTTTTACGTTCATATAACTAAATACCAGCGTGTTGTTATTCGTTATGGCTACCGGTAAATAGTTGATCAGGTCATTGATATGATTGTAAAATAAATTGAAATCCATGCGAAGATCCCGGGATTTGTATTTATGGGTCATTCCGACGTTAAAACCGTGTGAAACTTCGGGTTTTAAACCGGTGATCAGATAGGCTTCCGGCAAAATTTTAATGATCAGGCCATCCAGCAGATGTTTTTCCATTTCTTCTACAGAAAATTCAGAAGCACCATAGACCCGGTAACCCTGAGCTGCAGGATTGATATAATATAAATACAATTGTCTGAAATCAGGCGCTTTAAAACCGCTTCCATAGGAAAAATTGAGGTTTGTCCGGTCACTAAATTTAAATTGCACAGAAAGTTTTGGGGAAAAATGATTGCCATATGCCGAATTGATATCATACCGGACTCCGGGAATGAGTATCCATTTTGCACCCGGTTTCCATTCATTTTGGACAAAAGCGTAACCAAGATGTTCCTCTTTTTCTGTTCTGTACCGGGAAGTATTGACTGTCTGAAGATTGTACCCGCCGCCAGCGATCAGTTGTGCATTCGGATGCCAGTTCCATTCTGTCTGATTTTCAGCACGCAGGTAAATATGCTGGAAATCGTCAGCATAATAGGTTTCTTCTGTATCGATGTGATTGAGTTTCTGTTCGTATCTGTAAAAACTGGTGTATAACTTGAGGATGGTTTTTAATTGGTCGTTGTATAAATGAGTCAGGACAGGATTGATGTTCATGTCTGTGGTAATTCCATTGCCGGAGATATTGATCTCATTGCCGTTGATGGCGAAATAGGAACTTTGTAGCCCCTGGTAAATCCGGTTATTCCAGCTGAGTCTGGTTCGGTCATTAAACCGGTATGTCCATTTCAACTGAGCTGATCCATTCAAATAAGGATCGATCGTTTTTTCTGGAGTTCCGGTGTTCAGGTCATAACCTTCGGAAGCATTGAAATTGGCGAACAGGTAAAATGTGGATTTTTTTGCATCTAAGTTGGCTGAACTATAGATATCTGTAGTGTGGTAACTGCCATAGCGAATGCCGGAACTGATGTAATTTTTTCTGCGCTGTTCGGTGATGATATTGACCACGCCACCCATGGCTTCACTGCCATACAGCGCTGAGGAAGGTCCTTTGATCACTTCAATTTTACGGATATTGCTCACCGTAAAACGTGAGAGGTCGATGATGCCACCCTGCCGTCCGATCAATGGTTCCCCATCCAGCATGATCAGGGTGTAATCCGGCGCCATCCCCTGAATTTGAATCCCGTTCCCAAAAACTCCGCCGCCAACCGATGTGCTTCCGGTCCCGGAAGTGAGGAACAAACCGGTCTGCTCCTGCAAAACTTCATTCAGGCGTAAATTACCTGACATTTGTATGCTTCTGGCATTGACCAACAGGGTAGGGACCGTCACATTGCTCAGATGTCTTTCTGTCCTGGTTGCAGTGATAACCATTTCATCAAGTTCCCTCTGCAAAACTGAGTCTGCAGGCATTTTCTGAGCATAGCTAACCGAACTCAAAACCATTAATATCACAGGAATGATCCCCCTCAAAATATCGCTCATTAATTTACCTGCCAATCTGAATGTGTTATCGTTAAAATATTGGATAGTCCTTAAATAGATTTTGATTTTTTTAGTTATTCAAAATCTTTGTCGATCCCTGATAAAACCGGCATTATCAACAATTGTTTGAACAAATAGTTTATCAAATAATTCACATAAATATTTTTTTAATATTTAACCTGTAATAGATCAATAATTATTGAAAAGAAAAATAAAATACAAATAAGTATTATTAAGAGATCATCCCATAGGTTATCTGATTTGTTGTTTGCAAGGCATCTTGAATTTAAGTGGCAACAATCCAGATGTTTCAGATCCTAAGCAAAATAATAATCCGTCAATCAAATAAAATTCTGGTTAATATGTTTACTTTTGCACCGCTTTAATGAAAAGTACTTTTTATAGGCCCTATAGTTCAATGGATAGAATATCAGATTCCGGTTCTGACGATTTGGGTTCGAGTCCCGATAGGGTCACAAAAGAAAGTTTCGGTAAGCACAAATGGCAGGCTTAACCGGAACTTTTTTATTTTGGCAGCAAAGATTTGTTTTTCATGCTTTTCATGTTTGCCTTTCTATGCTTTAAGCATTTTTTGCTAATTTTGAGGGAATAAAGCAACAGTATCAACATGAAAATTGCCACTAAAACTTTCCTCTTACTCTTTGCATTGATTTTGACATCCAAACCGGCACTCACCCAGGTCAAACCCGATTGGGAAAATCCAATGATCATCGAACGGAATAAGGAACCGGGAAGATCCTTGTTCTTCAGTTTTGCAGACGAAAAAGCTGCCCTGGTCAATCATCCCGAAAGCTCCGGCAATTACATCCTGCTGGATGGGAGCTGGCAATTCCACCTGGCAAAAAATCCCGATCAAAGACCATTGGACTTCTACCAGGCAGATTACGATGCCTCAGACTGGAACAGGATCCGGGTGCCCGGCAACTGGGAAATGCAGGGTTTTGACTATCCGATCTATGTAAACCACCCTTATGAGTTCGCCGATCCGCGCACTCCTTTCACCGAACTTAAAAAAGGGCCGGAACCACCAAAAGTTCCGCACGATTTTAACCCGGTCGGTTCTTACAGGCATGGTTTTTCTGTTCCCAAAAACTGGGAGAACAAGGAGGTTTTTATTCACTTCGGCTCAGTGAAATCCGCTTTTTACCTCTGGATCAACGGAGAAATGGTTGGTTACAGCGAAGGTTCCAAACTTCCTTCCGAGTTCAATATTACCCGGTGGATCCAACCGGGAAAAACGAATCAACTGGCGGTTGAGGTTTACCGGTGGTCCGATGCCTCCTACCTGGAGTGCCAGGATTTCTGGCGCATGAGCGGCATTACCCGGTCTGTTTTTCTTTTGGCCCGGCCAAAACTGCACATCAATGATTTTGAGGTGATTTCAGACCTGGATGCAAGTTTTGAAAACGGAACTTTTTCGCTCTTTACCGACATTAAAAATAGTTTGCCAAAGGGCCATAAAGTTTATCTGGAATACAAGATCAAGGATGAAAATCAATTGATCCTCAGTGAAAAAAAAGAGGTTAATATCAAGGGAAATGATATTGCAAATGCATCTTTTTATGCCGAAATTCCCAATATCCATAGTTGGAATGCAGAAAATCCAAATTTGTACACCCTTCTCATCACTCTGATAGATGATCACAACAAAATTCTGGAAAGCACTTCAACAAAAATCGGGTTTAGGAATGTTAAAATTGCCAATGGTTTACTATTAATCAATGGCATTCCAGTCACTTTGAAGGGAACCAACATACACGAACACAGCCCGGAGACAGGTCAGTATCTGCCCGAAACCCGCATGCTGGAAGATATCCGGCTGATGAAACAGTTCAATTTCAATGCGGTCAGGCAAAGTCATTACCCGTTCCCGGAACGATGGTACGAACTATGCGATGAACACGGCATTTATGTTGTTGATGAGGCCAATATCGAATCTCATGGGCTGTATTATGGAGAACGCAGTCTGGCACATTTCCCGGAATGGGAAAAAGCTCATCTCGACCGGATGATCCGCATGGTGAAGCGGGATAAAAATCATCCCTCGGTCATCATCTGGTCCATGGGAAATGAAGCCGGCAACGGGGTCAATTTTTACGCCGGCTACAAAGCGATCAAAGAAACAGACCGCAGCAAACGACCGGTTCAGTATGAAAGGGTGGAAAGAGACAGGGGTACGCTTGATTTTGACTGGAACACGGATATCCTGGTACCACAATATCCTGATCCGGCCACTTTTGAATATTTCGGACAAAAGAAACTGGACAGGCCGTTCATTCCATCGGAGTATGCGCACAATATGGGCAACAGTGGGGGTAATTTCCAGGAATACTGGGATGAGATCAACAAATATCCTCAATTGCAGGGTGGCTTCATCTGGGATTGGGTGGATCAGGGTTTGCTCACAAAAGATCAGAACGGTCAACCGTTTTTCGCATACGGTGGTCATTTTGGTGAAGGGTTGCCCACAGATGGGAATTTCCTGCTCAACGGCATGGTTTTTCCGGACAGAAGGGTTAAACCGGCATTGTACGAAGCCAAAAAAGCCCAGGAACCGGTCAAATTCAAATGGCTGGGTCTTTATGGGCAAAAACTGACGATTCTGGTTGAGAACCTCTATGATTTTACGGATCTGTCAGATTGTGCTTTCAATGCATTTATCAAAGCGAAAGGGAAAGTGGTGAGGAATATTCCTTTTCCGGAAATTTCGGCCGTGCCGCACACCGGGAAACCGGTTGAACTGAACCTTGGAAACATGGAAATTGAACCGGGTACAGAATACTTCCTTCATCTGGAAGCGAGGTCCAGAAAGGCCACTCAGATGGTTCCGGCAGATCATCTGATCGCCCAGGAACAGTTTGCCCTGTCCTGGTTTAAATCGGAAGAAGCCGTTAGTAAAGCTTCATCAGCGTTGCAATTCAAAAATGGAGACAGCCAACTGGAATTCTATCATGATAGTCTGTTTGTTGCCTTTGACAGGGCAACCGGTTTTTTGAGCAATTATCGGTGGAAAGGTATTGAATTTATCCATGAAGGAAACGGTTTGAAACCGGACTTCTGGAGGGCTGTGACGGATAATGATTTCGGCAACCGGATGGAAAAGCAGAACATCAACTGGAAAAAGGCCGGGCTGGAATTGAAATTGGTGAGTCTGGAAACATTAGCTAAAGCAGGCGGAAGTTATGAAGTGACTGCAAAATGGTTTTTACCCTGGGTTGAAACACATTTTTCTGTAGTTTATACGGTGCATTCCATTGGCAGGATCCATGTGAATGCCATGCTTGAACCCTCGATGAAGGAAAAAACAGATATTCCAAGGGTTGGGATGGTGATGCAGGTCAATAAAAAGTTCGACCAGTTGATCTGGTTCGGCAGAGGCCCGTGGGAAAATTACCGGGACAGAAAGGTTTCAGCATTTGTTGACCTTTACCAGAGCCCGGTAAAAGAGCAATTGGTGCCTTACATCCGGCCGCAGGAAAACGCAAATAAAACCGATGTTCGCTGGGCCGTTTTGACCGATGGTGCAGCGAATGGATTGATGGCGGTCAGCGATACTACTGCTTTTAGAAAAGGTTTTGAAATGACGGCACTGGAGTATTTATCAGCGGATCTGGATGCCCGGGAAGGTCTGGAATACGGGCCGATCCAGCGTGAATTGAAGGTGATACAACATGTTCAGCCGAGGGATTTTATCCGCTGGAACATCGATTACGGGCAAAGGGGCGTTGGCGGAATCGACAGTTGGTATTCAAAGCCATTGGATAAATATATGTTGCAACCGGACAGGAGTTACCGGTATGGCTTTACTTTGGTTCCGGTTCGGTTTGGAGAGGTAGGGGAATTGTTTAGGAAGGCCAGGGAATGAGTTTAATTTGAATCCCGACGATGAATGTTCTGACGAAGCGAGCTTGTCAGCATTTTCAATCGGGATCTGCGAGATTCGAAGATTTGAAAATTTGAAGATTAAGGATTGAGATTAGAACTGAGATGCCATTTTTTTATTTCCCGCAGATCTCGCAGATCAGCGCAGAAAGTAACCATCAGATCAAAAAAAAATCTGCGAAAATCTGCGAGATCTGCGGGAAAATCATTTTAAGTGATTGAAAATGTGTTCTTACATACTTTTAACTGTATACTAAATATTGTAGTCAGAGGGTCATGGCGGACCCGATCCGCCATCCCGTTGTCGGAGAGGAGGTGGAGACGGGGTTCCGGCTCGGGGGCCGGAATGACGGCTGCGAAATAAGAAAAGCGACATTATTTTTCAAATCATAATATGATGATGCCTTCCCCATCATTGTATGAACATTTAACCCAACTTGCAAATATTTTTCATAAATAAAGTAAAAAAGAGTATTTTTT
>ERZ761607.722-NODE-722-length-51158-cov-6.359764_pt1 | contig 51158 bp, 44 predicted proteins | sample MGYA00511164_ERZ761607 | MGnify/ENA primary metagenome ERZ761607 (study PRJEB28899, sample SAMN02445080) | bioreactor sludge metagenome | biome: EBPR sludge | place: Australia: Brisbane, Thorneside Wastewater Treatment Plant | collected 2011-06-22 ...
GAGCCGCTCGGCGGCCGCGCGCTCGGCACCCGAGAGGGAGTCCTTGAGCAGCCACAGCTTGCGCAGCGCCATCGTCGCGTCGGGCCGCTCCCCGGCCGGGGTATCGGCGGAGAACGCCGCCTGCGCGCGGAGTAGCGCGTGCTGCGCCTTCGTCGTCGTCGACGGCTTGCTCGGAGCGGCGGCGAGCGCCGGTGTCGAGAGTGACGTGCCGAGCAGCCCGGCGACGAGGACCGCCAACAGCAGTTTCACACGGCCAGTCTCGGCGTTCAGCTCGCGGCGAAGTCGCCGCGCCGCGCACGAGTGGCTCGCCGTACGACGTCGCGCAGATCGGGCCCCGCGCTCGGCCTCGGGCTCACATGCGGCCGGCCGAGTGTGGTCCCGCGGCCGGCGAGCAGCCGCAGGGCAGGCACGTCCACGAGGGTGATGTGGTCCGCGGACAGCTCGATCCACCCACTCCGGACGAAGCTCGCGAGCGCCTTGTTGACGGCGTCGCGAGCGCAGCCGATGTACTGCGCCATCTCCTGCTGTGTGAGCACGCCGCGCTCGACCCTGCCGCGGTGCGGACCGCTCGTACGCCCGACCAGACGCACCAGCTCGCACAGGCACGCGGCGACACGTTGCTGGGCCGAGGAGCCGCGCAGGTAGACCGCGCGGTCCTCGCGTTCGCGGACCTGCGCCGCCACCAGCTCGACGGCCGACGGGAGCAGCTGCACCCGTTCGAGAACATCGAGCTCCTCGACCTGGAGCTCGGTCACCCGGGCCGCGGTCAGGGCGACGGCGGTGACGGTCAGCGGGTCCGGACCCCCGAGCAACGCCGTCTCACCGAACGACCCGGAAGGACCGACCAGCGAGACCCAGTGTGGGTGCGCCGCCCTCGGCCGTTCGATCCGCAGACCTACCAGGCCCTCGTGCACCACGAACAACCGGTCGTCGGGATCGCCGGCGGCCGCGACGACATCGCCGCGCGCGCACCACAGCTCACCCATAGGAGAGCGTGGGGCTGCCGAGCTGGTAGTCGCACTCGGTGCTGTGCAGGAGCCGGCGTTCGCGGATGTAGGGCAGCGGCCGGCTGGGATCGGGGCTGTCGATCTCGCGAGCCAGCCGGTGCCCCGAGTAGATCGACTCGGCGATGAAGTTGGGGGCGTAGCAGTCGCCGATCCGGTAGAGGCCGACGATGCCGGCCCGCTCGAGCGCATCCCCGTCGGCTCGCAGCTCTCGGTACAGCCGGTCGTCGGAGTACCGCTGGGTCACCAGCACGACGCTGTCGGCCGCCAGCTCGACCTGGCGATCGGTCCAGGCCTCACCCACGAGCGCCGAGCCCGGAGTGATGCCGCGCAGGCTGTGGTCGGTGAGCACCTCGACGCCGAGGGCCCGCAGCTCGCGGTTGACCCTGGCGGTCTCCCACGTGAGCTGGCTGTACGGCGACACGACGTGGTGCTCGGTCACGATGGTGACGCGGTGCCCGTCGGAGACCAGCTTCGTTGCCAACTGGTAGCCCATGAAGTAGCCCTCGGAGTCGAAGACCACCACCCGGTCGCCCACCGGCTTGCCGTCAACCATCACCTGCTCGGGGGTCAGCACGTGCGGTAGCCGTGAGTCCGCACCGGGTACGGCGTCCATGTGGCTGCCGTGCCGACCGTCGTCGGCCCAGTGCGACCCGGTCGCGATCACGACGATCTCGGCGCCGTAGTCGAGGACCTCGTCGACACCGAGCCGGGTGTTGAGGATGCTCTCGACGTTGGGGAGCCGGTCGAGCTGGACCTGCCGGTGCTCGATCAGCCGGCGCCACTCGGCGAGGCCGGGCAGCGACGCCACCCAGTCGACGTGCCCTCCGAGCGCGGCGCGTGCGTCCACCAGGTGCACACCCGCCAGCTCGCGCTTGGCGAGCACGGTGGCGCACTCCAAGCCCGCGGGTCCGGCACCGACGACCAGGACCGTCCGGTCGCGATTGGCGGCCGGGGTGAACCGTTCGGGGTGCCAGCCCCGGCGGTACTCCTCGCCGATGGTGGCGTTCTGGGTGCAGGCGATGCGCGAGCCGAAGTCGAACTTGCTGATGCACACGTTGCAGCCGATGCACTCGCGGATCTCGGCGAGCAGCCCGCGCTCGATCTTGCTCGGCAGGAACGGGTCGGCGATCGAGGGTCGAGCGCCGCCGATGATGTCGCACTGCCCCGCACGGATCGCCGCGGCCATCGTGTCGGGGTTGGTGAACCGCCCGACGTTGACCACCGGCTTCGAGGTGTGGGCCTTGGCGACGGCGACGTAGTCGCGCTGGTGGTTCTCCGCGTGCGTGCGGGACGGACCGATGTCTTCACCCTGGGCGGTCATCCCACCGACGTGCAGGTCCCAGTAGTCGACGAGGTCGTCGAGGTGCTCGATGAACCGGACACCCTCGTCGTCGCCGACCGTCCCGTCGGCACCGAACCCGTAGGGCTCCGGCAGTGTGTCGAACGCGAACCGGATCCCCACCGCGCAGTCGTCGCCCACCGCCTCCCGCACCGCGGCCACCGTCTCGCGGGCGAACCGGGCGCGGTTCTCGAACGATCCGCCGTACTCGTCGGTGCGTCGGTTGTAGCGCGGGATCAGGAACTTCGAGAGCACGCTGATCGCGTGGTTGAGCCCGACCGTGATCAGGTCGAACCCGGCAGCCCGTGCCCGGAGCGCCGCCGCGACGTACAGCCCCTGCACGTAGCCGATGTCCTCGGGCCCCATCTCCGCCACGGAGGAGAGGTAGTTGGACTCGGTCACCGTCTGGGTCGGCCCGAGGTAGGGGTGCCGGGCCTCGCCGCTGTTGATCGGGGCACCGCCGTAGAACAGCTCGACACCGGCGAGCGATCCGTGCGCGTGTACGGCGTCGGTCGTGATCTGCAGGTTGCGAACGTCCCCTTCGTCCCACAGCCGCACGATGGTCAGCGGATCGACGTCGGCATCGACCGAGACGGCGGTCGCCTCGACGAACACCGCACCCCAGCCACCCTCGGCCTTCATCCCTCGGTACGCCGCCTGGAAGCCCGGGAAGTCCGACCCCGCGGCGATACTGTGCGGCGTCTGCCAGAAGCGGTTGCGCATCGTCTTGGGGCCGAGCCGGACCGGCTCGAACAACACGTCGTGCTGGGGGTTGCGCATCAGAGAAGGCTGACCGAGACCTGCTTGAGCCGGGTCAGCTCGTCGACGCCGGGGAGCCCGCCCTCCTTGCCGAACCCGGAGGAGCCGAAGCCACCCTGGGGGATCTCGGCGCCGAGGACGAAGTAGTCGTTGATCCAGACGCTGCCGAACTCCAGGTCGCGCCCGGCCCGCATCGCGCGGCCACTGTCGCGGGTCCACGCCGAGGCGGCCAGACCGTAGATCGTGTCGTTGGCCATCGCGAGCGCCTCCTCCTCCGAGCCGAACGTCTGCACCGTCGCGACCGGGCCGAACACCTCGCCCTGGACCAGGTCGTCGTCCTGCCGTACGCCGGTCAGGAGCGTCGGGTTGTAGAAGAAGCCTGGCCGGTCCGGGGCGTAGCCACCGATGACGAGCTCGGCGTCATCGCTGCGACCGACCACGGCCTTCTCGACCTGCTGGCGGTGCGCCTCGCTGATCAACGGGCCGAGCTGGGTCGCCGGGTCGGCCGCGTCGCCGGGCACCCACTCGGCCATGCCCTTGGCCAGCCGGCTGACCAGCTCGTCGTGCCGGCTCGGGTCGACCAGGATCCGGTTGCCGGACATGCATTCCTGGCCGGCGTTGAACAGCGTCGCCACGACCAGCTTGGGGATGAGTGCGTCGAGGTCGGCGTCGTCGTAGACGATCACCGGTGCGTTGCCACCGAGCTCGAGCACGACCGGCTTGAGGTTGCCGCCCGCCAGCTCGGCGATCCGCCGCCCCGCCCGGGTGGATCCGGTGAAGGAGACGAGGTCGACGTCGCGGTGACCGGCCAGCGCCTCGCCGACGGTCGGGCCGCGCCCGTGGACGATGTTGAGGACGCCGGGCGGCAGCACCTGGTTGGCGAGCTCGACGAACCGCGCGGTCGACAGCGGCGTGTTCTCGGCCGGCTTGATCACCACGGTGTTGCCGGTGACCAGGGCGGGGCCGATCTTCCACACCGCCTGTTGCAGCGGGAAGTTCCACGGCGTGATCGCGGCGACGACGCCGACCGGCTCACGTCGCACCATGACGGTGTTGTCGGCGACGTACTCGCCCGCCGGCAGCGCCGCGCTGGAGCGGCCCGCGCCCGCGAAGAACCTGAGTCCACCGACGATGCCGGGCAGCTCGACATCGCGGACCGCCGAGATCGGCTTGCCCGCATCGACGCTCTCGAGCTCGGCGAGCTCGTCGAAGTGGTCGGCCGCCAACTGCGCGACGGCGTGCATGACCTCGGCGCGCTGGCCGGGAGTCTGCCGCCTCCAGCTGGTCGCCGCCTCGCGGGCCGACCGTACGGCGTCGTCCACCTGGGCCGGGGTGGCTTCGCGGAACGATGCGATCGGCTCGCCCAGGGACGGGTTGAGGACGGTGACCTGCTCCTCGCCGGCACCGTCGCTGGTGTCTCCGTGGATCAGGTTGTGGACGGTGTAGGTGGTCATCGGGACTCCCTCAGCTCTGCTGGAACGATCCGGTCGTAGGCGTGCTGGTCGGTGGCTCCTTCGGTCGACACCACGAGCACCCGGTCGTGCTCGGTCAGCCCCAGCGCGGGCCCGTGGGCGAGCAGCGCCGCGAGCCCGGCTGCCCCGCTCTCGCCGGAGACCACGCCGACCTCCGCGAGCGCGCGCATCGCGTCCTCGGCGTCCGCGTCGGTGACGGCGGCGACATCGTGCAGCCCGGCCACGAGGTCGGGCCAGGCCAGTGGGGACGGGGTGCCGCAGTTGAGCCCGGCCATGATCGAGTCGATGTCGCCGTCGAGGTGGACCAGCGCTCCGGCGCGCAGGCTCTCGAGCACGCAGGCGGCCTCGGTCGGCTCCGCGCCGATGATGCGCGCGCCGTGTGGCGCGAAGCCGCGGATCATCGCGGTCGCGAACGCGCCGACCCCCATCTGGGCGACGACCACCGTCGGAGCCGGGAGCCCTGCGTCGGCGAGTTGCTCGAGCACCTCCTCGACGATCGTCCGATAGCCGTCGATCACCCAGCCCGGCACGTCGACGTAGCCATCCCAGGACGTGTCGGAGACGACCACGTGGGTCGCATCCGCCAACCGCCCGGAGGCGGCGACCGCCTCGTCGTAGGTGCCGTCGACCACGGTCACCTCGGCGCCCTCATCGCGGATCGCCGCGATCCGGGCGGGCACCATGTCGCGCGGCACGAGGATGTGCGCCGACTGACCGAGCAGCGCCGCCATCCGGGCGACCGCACGACCGTGGTTGCCGTCGGTCGCCGCGACCAGGGTCAGCCCGGCGCCGCTCAGCTGCTCGCGGAGCTCGTCTAGGCCGGCGGGTGCGCCGGCGCCACGCTCGGCCAGCGCTCGGAAGGTGGCCCACGCGGCCCCGAGGATCTTGAACGACGGCAGGCCGAGTCGCGACGACTCGTCCTTGACGTGCACCGACGCGACGCCGAGCCGCTCGGCCAGGAGCGGGGCGTCGACCAGCGGGGTTGGCGCGTAGCCGGGCAACGAGCGGTGGAAGTCGCGCACCCCGGCGGCCTCGCCGGGTCGCACGATCGCCACGGCGACAAGCGGATTCGCCAGCACGGTGCGGGCCGTCACTGCGCTGCTCCCGAACTCTCCGCGCCTAGCAGCGCGGCCAGGATCGCGGCGTACCCCTGCGCGCCGAGCTGCAGGTCGGCCACGTCGATGTACTCGTCGACCTTGTGAGCCTGGTCCTCCTGCCCCGGGCCGTAGCCGATGGTGGGGATGCCGAGCCGGCCGGCGGTCCCAGAGCCGTTGGTGCAGAAGCGGTAGTGGGTCACCACGGCGTCCAATCCGGCGCCGGTGAGACCGTCGACAGCGCGCGCCACGATCGGGTCCTCGGCGTCGAACAGCCAGGCCGGCGCGAACTTGGTGGTGCGCACGACCTGCCCGGCGTACGTCGTGTGCTCGTGGGCCACCACCTCGACCGTGCCGCTGGCACCCCAGGTCGCGGTCACCTTCTCGACGATCGCGCGGATCGGGGCCAGCACGTCGTCCTCGGTCTCGCCGACCAGCGTGCGCCGGTCGAAGGTGGCGCGGCAGCGTTCGGGCACCGTGGACAGGCTGGGGTACGGCTCGGACTTGAGGTCGATCAGGACCAGGATGCCCTCGCCGAGCGTGGCGTCCTCGCTCGGCACCAGCCCGCGCAGCTCGGTGATGACGTCGGCCATCACCTCGACGGCGTTGATCCCCTCGCCGGGGTAGGCCGAGTGCGACGAGATGCCGCGGATGTCGACGGCGAGCTCGGCCCGGCCACGTTGGCCGCGGGCGATCCGGCGCTGGGACGGCTCGCAGATGATCACGAAGTCGGGCGAGACCGCTTCGGCCACCGCGATCGCTGCCGGCCCCTCGACCAGTTCCTCGGCGACGGTCCCCGCGAACACGACGGTCCCGCGGTCGGTATCCCGCACGGCATCGAGCGCGTGAAGGACGGCCGCCATCGGGCCCTTCATGTCCACGGTCCCGCGCCCGTAGACCCGGCCCTCGACCAGCTCGCCGGCCGGGTTGCGAGTCCACTCGGAGGCGTCCACGACCGGCACCGTGTCGAGGTGGCAGTCGATCATCACGGTCGGCCCCGGGCCGAGCTCGAGCCGGCCCACGACGTTGCCCATCGCGTCGACGTCGACGTCCATCCCGAGCCGGCGTAGCTCGTCGGCGACCAGCGCGGCGCAGGCGCCCTCCTCGTTGGAGAGGCTGGGGGTGGCGACCAGCCGCAGCAACAGGTCGGTCAGCGGATCCATCGGGGTCCTTCCTCTGGGCGGCGTTCGAGCACGGGGTCGAGCACTCCCGAGGCGACCTCGTCGACCGCCTCTTCGATGTCGGCCTTGTCCGAGCGCTGGCCGTGGTAGCCGATCCGGTCCTGGGTGCCGGGGGTGAGCAGCCAGGCGCCGGCGATGACGGCGCTGAGGGCCTGGAAGGTCGCGGGTCGTTCCACGTCGAGTGTGCGCAGCCGCTCCCACAGCTCCTCGGCCGCGACCGGTTCGAGGTCGTGCAGCGCGTCCGCGATGTCGACGAAGGCGTCCGAGCGGGCGTCGAGCGCGACGGCCAACTGGTCCCAGAACCCGGGTTCGGCGCTCGCCGCCGGCGCGGTCGCGTGAGCCGGCACCAAGACGTCGGCGATCCGGGCGAGCGTGGCGCGCTCGGCTTCGCCGAGCGGGCGTGGCGCCGGCGTGGCGGCGGGGATGGAGATGGTCATGCGACCGCCTCCTGGTCGCGGGCGGTCGTGAGCAGATGCTGTGCGACCCGATGGGCCAGCGCGACGATGGTCGCGGTCGGGTTGACCGCACCGCCGGTCACGAACACGCTGCCGTCGGCGATGTAGAGGTTGGGTACGTCGTGAGCCCGGCCATCCGGGTTGACCACCGAGCTGGCCGGATCGGCGCCCATCCGCGCGGTGCCGAGCAGGTGACCCGGCTGGTCGGTGGCGAGCGGCAGCCGCACGGTGCGGACCGCACCGGCTGCGCGATGCGCCTCGTCCATCCGGTCGACGAGGAAGGCGAGCTGCTTGCGACTGTTGTCGCTCATCCGGTAGCGGATCCGGGGCGCAGGGATGCCGTCGGAGTCGACCAGCTCAGGATCGAGGGTGACCGTGTTGGTCTCCTCGGGCAGGTCGTCGATCTGGCCCGAGAAGCAGAAGCTGCGCGAGTGGCCGGCGACGACGTCGTGGATCGCCGGCCCCCAGAGCTGCTCGAAGGGCCCGTTGCGGTGGAACTCGAGCTGGCTCAGCACACCCGGAATGGGGTGGGCGCTGAACTTGATGCCGCGCACGAAGTCGTGCTCGGGCCGGGTCTCGTAGAACTCCAGGGAGACGACCGCCTCGCCGAGCGGGCCGCGGTGGCTCTTCATCTCCTCGTCGTAGACGCCCAGCACCGCGGCGCAGGGGTGCAGCATCAGGTTCTTGCCGACCAGCCCGGAGGAGTTCGCCAGCCCGTCGGGGAACAGGGCCGAGGTCGAGTTGAGGAGCAGCCGGGCGGTGCCGATGCCGTTGCAGCAGACGACGACTGCCCGAGCCGCCTGCTCGTGCTCGACACCGTCGCGGTCCACCCAGGCCGCTCCTCGCGCCCGGCCGGCCGAGTCGACGAGGATCTCCCGCACTCGGGCGCCCGTGACGAGTCTCGCTCCGGATCGCAGGTTGTGGACCCAGAACGCGACGTCGGCGGAGGCCTTGGACCCGCGCGGGCAGCCCCACTCGCAGGTCCCCCACCGCTCGCACTGGGCGAGCTCACGGAACCTCGCGGTCGGGATCGCGACGGTCCCGGGCCACCAGTGCCAACCCAGCCGGTTGAGGCCCGCGGCCGCTGTGAGTCCGAGCGGTCCGAGCGGGTGCGGTGGCAGTGGGTAGTCGAGACCGTCGGGGTAGGCCGGGTTGCCGCCGAGCCCCGCGACGCCGACCAGTTGGTCCGCCGCGTCGTAGTGGCGGGTGAGCTCGTCGTACGACAGCGGCCAGTCGGCCGCGACGCCGTCGACCGAACGGACCTTGAGGTCGGAGGGCAGCAGCCGCGGCCACTGCGCGCCGAAGAACAGGCTGGACCCGCCGACCGCGTTGTACATCACCGGCGACAGGTCGGACTCCGAGACCTCGGTCGGATAGTCGGCCGCGACGTCGCGCTCGTTGGGGTGGTGTGCCCAGCGCTTCTGGACCAACAGCTCCCACTCCGGACGGTTGGTCGGAAAGTCCGACGAGGTGACCCAGTCACCCTGCTCGAGACAGACCACGTCGAGCCCGCCCTGGCTGAGGACATGGCTGACCATGCCCCCTGACGGGCCGGCGCCGATCACCAGGACATCGGCGATGTGTGGGCTCTGGGTCGTGGCATCCATGGGTGCTCAGCTGGCGGTGGCCGCGAACTCCTTCAGGATCGTGCTGATCTCGGAACGCCGCTCCGGGCTCATCGCCGCCAGTGGTGAGCGCGGGTCGCCGATCGACTTGCCGAACGCGTCCATCGCACCCTTGAGCCCCCCGACGTACCCGCCCCCGAGGAGGAAGCGCACGACCGGGTAGACGCGGTTCCACTCGGCCTGGGCCGCTGCGAGGTCGCCGGCCTGCACGGCCTCGTAGACCGCGACGAACGGCTTCGCGGTCACGTTGGTCGCGCCGAGGATGCAGCCGACGGCCCCCTCGACGAGTGCTCCGAGGTACATCGTGTCCCAGCCGATCAGGGTGCTGTAGACGTCGCTGTAGTCGTGGATCGAGCGGGTCAGCTGGTGCCAGTCGCCGCTGGTGTCCTTGACGTAGGCGATGTTGGGGCTGCCCTCGGCCATGCCGACGACGTCCTCCGGGGTGAGGTTGACGCCGGTGGCGAGCGGGAGGTTGTAGACGACCACCGGGAGCGCGGTCGTGTCGGCGACCGAGCGGAAGTACGTGGTGGTCTCCTCGATGGAGAGCCGGTCCTTGTACGGCGGCAGCAGGAGCAGGCCGGACGCGCCGGCCTGCTCGGCGTGCCGCGACAGCTCGACGGCCTCCTTGCTGGTCATCGCCCCGGTGTGCGCGACGACCGGCACCCGACCGGCGGCCTGGTCGACGACCACCTCGACGAGCAGCCGTCGTTCGGCGCCGGTCAGCGAGGCGAACTCGCCGGTCGAGCCGACCGGCACCAGGCCGTGGACGCCCTCGCCGACGAGGTCGTCGACGAGGCTGCGGAGCCGTTGCTCGTCCACCTCTCCGGCGGCGTCGAAGGGGGTCGCGACGGCGGCGAGGACGCCGGCGAACTCGGTGTGCTGGGGCATCGGATTCTCCTTGGTGGGCAACAGTTTGTGGGCGTCAGGAGGCGGCGACGGCGCTCATGACGTGCTTGACGCGGGTGTACTCCTCGATGGCGTAGACCGAGAGGTCGTTGCCGTGGCCGGAGTGTTTGTAGCCGGTGTTGGGCATCTCGACTGCCACCTCGAGGTGGCAGTTGACCCAGACCTTCCCGAAGTCGAGCTCCGAGGTGACCCGGAGGACGCGGTCGTGGTTGGTGGTCCAGAGTCCGGCGGCGAGCCCGAAGCGGACGTCGTTGGCCAGGGCGATCGCCTCGTCCTCGCTGGCGAACGGCTGGACCGTGATGACCGGGCCGAACACCTCCTCCTGGACGATCCGGTCGCGCTGCTGCACCCCGGTGACCACGGTCGGCTCGAAGTAGAACCCTCCGCCGGTCCGGTCCGCGTGCCCGCCGGCACGCACGGTGGCGTGGTCGGGGAGGTCGGCGAAGAAGCTCTCGACCTTGGCCAGGTGCTCCGCGCTGTTGAGCGGTCCGTACGTCGCGTCGGTGTCGGAGGGCGGACCGTACGACGTGGCCTCGGCGGCCCGCACGAGCGCCTCGACGAACTGGTCGTGGATCTCCTCGGCCACCAGCACCCGGCACGCGGCCTCGCAGTCCTGGCCGGCGTTGAGGAAGCCGGCGCCGGCGATGCTCGCGGCCGTCTCCTCGACGTCGACGTCGCCGAACACCAGGACCGGCGCCTTCCCGCCCAGCTCGAGGCTGACCCGCTTGAGGTCCTGGGCCGCCGAGGTGGAGACCTCGACACCGGCCCGCTCGCTGCCGGTCACCGAGATCAGTTCCGGGGTCGGGTGGGCGACCAGCAGCCGGCCGGTCTCGCGGGTGCCGCCGATGACGTTGAGGACGCCCGGCGGGAGGATCTCGCCGATGACCTGGGCCGCCAGTAGGGAGGTCACCGGGGTGGTGTCGGAGGGCTTGAGGACCACCGTGTTGCCGGCCGCGATCGCCGGCCCGAACTTCCACACCGCCATCGCGAGGGGGTAGTTCCACGGCGAGACCAGGCCGCAGACGCCCACCGGCTCGCGGCGTACGGTCGACTCGAAGCCGGAGAGGAACGAGCCGCCGGCCAGGCCGCGGAGATCGCGGGCCGCGGCGGCGTAGAAGCGGAGGTACTCGACGGTGCCCGGGAACTCCGCGTCGCGGACGAACGCCACCGGCTTGCCGGTGTTGCGGCACTCGGCCTCGACGAACTCCTCCTTGCGCGCCTCGAGGGCATCGGCCACCCGGAAGAGCAGCAGGCTGCGCTCGCCCGGGGTGGTCCGGCGCCAGTCCCTGAACGCGCGCGCGGCGGCCTCGAAGGCGGCATCGACATCGGCCTGCCCCGACAGCGGCGCCTTCACATACGCCTCGCCCGTCGTCGGATCGACGATGTCGGTGTAGTCGCCGCTCAACGGCGCGAGAGCCTTGCCGTCGATGTAGTTCTCGAGCAGTTCCATGCTGGGGCTTCTTCCGATCTGGGTGAGGTGGGTCGGTCAGCGCGGGGCGCGGACCGTGAACAGGGGTTCGCCGAGCGCGGGTTCGTCGATCTCGATGCCGAAGCCCGGCGCCTCGACGTACTCGACCCGGCCGTCCACCAGCCGGGGTCCGCTGGTGTCGCCCTCGGGGCGGTAGGAGATCTTCATGTCCTCGCCCATGAAGTAGGCGGTGGCGAGGAGCTGTTCGGGGTTGACGGTCGCCGCGAAGTGGGTCAGCGCGGCGGTCGCGAGGTCGGCGCCCTGCGGCTCGTCGGCCAGGATCATCCAGCCGGCGGCGTGCGCCAGGTCTCGGATCCGCGCCGCCTTGGTGAGCCCCCCGACGCGGACCACCTTGAGGTTGATCGCGTCGGCGCAGCCGGCCCGGAGCAGGTCCAGGCAGTCGGCCTCGGTGCGCAGTGACTCGTCGGCCATCAGCGGCCGGGCGAGGACCGAGCGGAGCTGTTGGAGTTCGGCGATCGTCGGACACGGCTGTTCGAGGTAGGTGTCGACACCCTCGATCGCGGCCGCGAACCGCAGCGTCTGCGCGACGGTCCAGCCCTTGTTGGCATCGCTGGTCATGAACGTCGAGTCGGACGGGATGGCCCCGGCCACCGCGCGCACCCGGGCCGCGTCTGCTATCGGCTCGTCGCCCAGCTTGAGCTGCCAGGCGCGGTAGCCGCGCTCGGTGGCCTCCTCGACCTCGGCCACCATCTCCTCGGCCGAGCCGAGGCTGATCGCCTTGAAGCCGGGCAGGCTGCGCGACTTCACCCCACCGAGCAGCTGGGCGACGGGACGACCGAGGAGCTTGCCGCGCAGGTCCCACATCGCGATGTCGATCGCGGCCTTGCCGGTGAGGTTGCCGATGACGAGGTGGTCCATGCCGTCGACGAGGACGTTCGCCTCGAACGCGTCGCACTCGAGCACCCAGTCGGCCAGCAGCTGGACGGTGGCCTGGGCCGAGGCCGGGAAGCCGTCGAGGTAGTTGCTGCCGAGCGTGCACGCCTCCCCCCAGCCGACCGTGCCGTCCTCGGCGGTGACCTTGACGATCGTCGAGGGGAAGGAGGTGAGGACCCGGTTGTGCGACATCACGTAGGTGTCGTGCTGGGTCGGGATGTCGACGGCGTAGCAGGCGAGCTCGGTGATCTTCATGACGTGGCTCCCATGCGCTCCATGATTGTCGACAATCGACCAGATAACAAGAGGTACATACGTACGTTTTCGATCATCGGGGCTCAGTCCTCGAGTGCGGCGCCGGGCGCCTTGTGGACGTGGTGGGCCAGCTCGGTGCGGAACCGCTCCATGTGGCCCTGCTCGATCAGGCCGGCGAGGTGCTCGTGCGCGGCGGCCAGCTCGTCGAGGTTGTCGTAGGACCGATGGTCGACCGAGAGGAACAGCCGCAGCCGGGTCTCCCAGTCGTCCCACTGCTCGGCGAGCAGGGCGTTGCCGGAGTGCTCGTAGAAGAAGCGGTGGAACTCCAGGTGGGCGTCGATGGAGGTGGCCATGTCGCCGCGGTTGGCGGCCTTGCGCAGCGCCTGGACCCGGTCCTGGACCATGCCCGGCATCTCGTCACCGAGGCGCGCCGCGGTCTGCTCCGCGGCGTACGGCTCGACGAGGTAGCGGAGCACCGCGATCTCCTCGATCGTCTGGAGGCTGACCTGGGCGACGAAGGCACCTCGGAAGGCCACCCGCTCGACCAGCCCCTCCTCCTCCAGCCGCGAGAACGCCTCGCGCAGCGGAGCCCGGCTGATGCCGAGGTCGGCCGCGAGGTGCGCCTCGCGCAGTTGGGCGCCCGGAGCGAAGGTGCCGTTGAGGATCGCCTCGCGCATCACCCGGTGCACGCCGTCGGGGGTGGTCCGCTGGTCGAGGGGCGCCAGTCGCGCGCGGTCGTCCTGGCCGGTACGCGCGGCGTCGGTGTCGGTCATCAGATGTGGGTCCGTTCTCGGCTGCCCGGGAGGTCGCCCGACGAGACTGGCTCCTCGGCACTGTTCCGGAGCATTTCAGCAGACTCGAGTCCCGACCGGACGGCCGTCTCGACGGTTCCGCCCAGGGGGGCGAAGTAGTCACCGGCGAGCACCACTCGGGCGCCAGGCCGATGGTTCCACCGCTCGACCGCGGCCACCGAGGAGCCGCAGGTCGGATACCAGTTCCCCAGCCGCCACTTCACCACGACCGCTTCGGCGACCGCGTCCTCGACCTCGGGGAGCACCTCGGCGACCTGGCGCAGGAAGCGACGGCGGATCTCGTCGTCGTCGAGCTCCAGGAGCGCGGCCGCCTTGTCGCCGCCGGCGTAGCACATCAGGCTGCGCGGCGACGTGGACCGTCCCGCGTGCGCCACGACCGGGTTGCTGTGGTGGAAGAGCATGTCGAACTCCGCGCCGGGCGTGGCGATCGCATAGATGTCGTCCCAGGCCATCGCCTGCAACGCGGTGGTGAGGATGCCGAGGCAGACGAACCCGCCGTACTCCACGCCGTCGAGCTGACGCCGTACGTCGTCCGGGAGTCCGGCCACGATGCCGGAGACACTGGCGGCCGGGACCGCGACGACGACGTGCCGCGCACGCAGCCGCCGTACGTCGCCGGCGCGGTCGCGGTAGGTGACCTCGACGCGGTCGGCACGCTCGACGACCTCGGTCACGGTGGCGCCAGTGACGGCCCGGTCGCCCAGACACCGCTGCATCGCCTCGCCCAGCGACCCGGAGCCGCCGGCGACGTTGACCACGGAGGCGCTGCCCTTCGATACCCAGAGGGCCCCGAATAGCGCCAAGGCGCTTCCCTCCGTGAGCCGGTCGGCCTCCCCGGCCGAACGTCGCGCGGCCGTCTCGAAGATGCTCGCGACCCGCGGGGAAGTCCCCCGCAGCGTGCGGCCGAACGTACGGCGGGACCGGTACCCCCGCAGCTGGTTCGTCCGGCGCCACCGCTCGACCCCGACCCGCAGCCGGGTCCCGACCCTGATCAGGTCCAGCCGCTCGCGGAGCGTCAGCGGCAGCACGAACGGGTAGGCCTCGACCCGGCGGCGATCGTGCAGCCGCCCGTCGAACCACAGCGCGGTCTTGGTGCCGGGCACCGGCAGGACGTCGAGGCCGGCCTGCGCCACGAGTCGTTTGACGGCGCTGTCGCCGCCGGTCAGGAGGTGAGCGCCGAGGTTGATCCACCGCTCGCCGCGGGGCAGGGAGTGGAGCCGACCGCCGAGGCGATCCTCGGACTCGAGGACGACGACGTTGAGGTCGCCGAGAGTGGACGCCGCCGCGAGTCCGGCGGCGCCCCCGCCGACCACGACGACATCGACGTCGTCGTGGTCGGAGAGGTTGCCAGTCAGGTTCAAGAGGCCAGCCACATGCTCTTGAAGTCGGCGTTGTTGGGGCTGACACCGGTGATCGAGTCGGTCACGCCGCCGACCTTGGTGGAGTAGGCCTCGATGGCCGGCGAGAAGATCGGGACGATGTAGCCGCCCTGGTCGTAGTCGATGTGCGCCATCGTGCTGATCAGTTCCTTGCGCTTGGCGTCGTCGGTGGTCGACACCGCCTCGTTGTACGCCGCGGTGTAGTCGGCGTTGTCGAAGAACGTCGCGTTGTAGTATGAGTAGTCGGGGATCATCAGCTGCGAGGCGTTGTTGAGGAACAGCTGGTTGGTGCCGTAGTCCATGCCGAAGGCGACCTTCATGTAGTAGTCGCTGTAGAACGTGCCGACCGGGTACTCGTCGATCTGCACGTTGACTCCGGCGTCCTTAGCCTGGGCCGCGAACACCTGCGCCATCTTGACCTCGCCGGCCGCTGCCGCGGTGGTGGTGAGGTTGATCTTCAGGTCGGAGTAGCCGGCCGCCTTGAGCAGTGCCTTGGCCTGGTCGAGGTCCTGCACGCGCTGGGCAAGATCGGTCGGGAACGACGGGTCGAACGGGCTGAAGACGTCGTTGCCGATCTTGCCGAAGCCACTGAAGACCTGCTCGAGCATCTGCTGGCGGTCGGGGATGAGTCGGAATGCCTGGCGTACCCGAACGTCCGAGAACGGCTCCATCGAGCAGTTCATGGTGAACGGGACCCAGCTGCCGGACTCGTTGGTCTTGACCACGAAACCGGCGCTCTTCAGCGCGTTGATCGAACCCGCCGAGAGCGCGTTGATGACGTCGACCTGGCCGGCCTGGAGCGCGCTCACCTGACTCGACTCGTCGTTGATGTCCTGGGTGACGATCGTGTCGAGGTAGGGCAGTCCCTCCTGCCAGTAGTTCTCGTTGCGCACGAAGGTGCTCTCGACGCCCGGCGTGAAGCTCTGGTACTTGAACGGTCCGGTGCCGTCCGGCTTCGCGGGGTCGAAGCCGCGCGGGACCATGTAGACGTAGGGGAACGAGAGGACGTCGAGCAGCACACCGAACGGCTTGCTGAACACGAGCTTGACGGTGGTGTCGTCCACGGCGGACGACGCCTTGAGGTCGATCGGCCCGAACAGGAACGCCGCCGGCGTCTGGTTGTCGATGATCCGCTGGATGCTGAAGAGCACGTCCTCGGCGGTGAACGGCGCGCCGTTGTGCGTGGTGATCCCCGCGGGGATGGTGATCGTCCACTCGGTGCCGTCCGCGTTGGGGGTGACCTCCTTGGCCATCACCAGCTCGGGTGAGCCGTCGGCCGCCATCCACGCGAGCGGGTCGTAGAGCTGCTGGGCACGGAGCTGGCTCGGCAGCTCGACCCAGGACTGCGGGTCTAGGGTCTCGCTGGTGCTACCACCGGTGCTGCCGATGCGCAGCGTGCCGCCCTTCTTCGCCTCGCCCGTGGCCCCTTGGGCGCTCGACGACGCACCGCTGTCGGAGCTGCAGGACGACAGCAGGCCACCGGTGGACACCACCGCCAGGCCGAGGGTGGTGATCTGGAGGAACTTGCGTCGGTTGAGGTCGACGGCTCCGGCGGTGTTCAGTCGGTTCTTCATGGGTGTCCTCTGCTTCATGGGCGGGTTGAGGGTGGTTCCCGAGGGTTAGCTGGCGACCGCTTCGGCGCGGCCGAGATCGGGGAGATCGGCGAGGAGCTTCTGCGTGTAGGGGTGGGACGGATCGCTGAGGACCGACTCGACGGGTCCGTGCTCGACGACCCGGCCGCCCTCCAGCACCACGACGTCCTGGGCGAGGCTGCGGACCACGGCCAGGTTGTGGGTGATGAAGAGCAGCGACAGGTCGCGCTCGTGCTGCAGCCGGCGCAGCTGTTCGACGAGCAGAGCCTGGACGGACACGTCGAGTGCCGAGGTGATCTCGTCGCAGACGAGGAGCTCCGGCTCGACGCTGAGCGCCCGGCCGACGGCCACGCGCTGGCGCTCGCCGCCGGAGAGCTGGTCGGGCATCCGGTCGGCGTACGCCGTACTCAGCGCCACCTCGGAGAGCACGCTCTCGACCCGCTCGCGGCGGGCCTTGCGGCTCAGCGGGGTGAAGTGGCGCAGTGGCTCCTCGATGTTCTGGCCCACCGACATCCGGGGGTTGAGCGAGGCGTAGGGGTTCTGGAAGACGTACTGGATCTTGCGGCGCAGCTCGGTGCTCCGGTCCTGCCGCTTGGGCCCGATGCTCACCGGTCCGCTCTGGGGGTCGGCGAAGGTGACGGCGCCGCGCCAGTTGTCGTGGAGCCCGACCAGGCAGCGGGCCAGGGTGGTCTTGCCGGAGCCGGACTCGCCCACCACCGCCGTACACCGGCCGGCGCGCAGTTCGAGGTCGACCCCGTGCAGGACCTCCTTCGCGCCGTAGTGCGCCACGAGGCCGCCGACCTCGAGCACCGGAGCGGAGTCCGGCACCGGCGGGGCGGCCGGGCGGTCGGCGATCTTGAAGGTGCCCTGCTCCACGGGGTGGAAGCAGCGAGCGCGCTGGTCTGCTCCGACGACCACGAGCTCCGGGAGCTTCTCGCGGCAGTCCGGCTGCACCTTGTGGCACCGGTCGGCGAAGCTGCAGCCGACCGGCCAGGCGCCCGGCCGCGGCGGGCGGCCCTCGATGCCCTCGAGTGTCGTAGCCCGCACCGCCGAGGGGGCCGCGGCGATGAGGCCCACCGTGTAGGGGTGCCGCGGGTCCGCGAACAGCCGGGCCGCGGGGCCGATCTCGGCGACCCTGCCGGCGTACATGACGGCGACCTGGTCGGCGATCTGGGCGACGACTGCGAGGTCGTGGCTGATGTAGACCGACATCACCTGGTGGCGTGCGGTCAGTTCTCGGACGGTGTCGAGGACGCGGCGCTGGGTGGTGACGTCGAGACCGGTGGTCGGCTCGTCGAGGACGATCACCCGGGGTCGGGCGGCGAACGCCATCGCGATCGCGACTCGCTGCTGCTGACCTCCGGAGAGCTGGTGGGGGTATCGGTCGAGCAGCTCGGGATCGGCCGGCAGCCCGACCTCTTCGAGCACCTCCAGCACCCGCTCGTCGACGGTCTGCCCCTGCGGCACGCTGCCGCGGTGCACGGTGAGGGCCTCACGGAGCTGCCAGCCGATCCGGTGTCCGGGGTTGAGCCCGGCACCGGGGTCCTGCGGCACGTAGCTGATCAGCGAGCCGCGCGCCTCCTGCAACTGTCCCGGCGAGAGCGCCAGCACGTCCCGGCCCTCGATGTGCACCGAGCCACCGGCGATCTCAAGACCGCGCCGAGCCAGGCCGAGCAGGGCCACGGCCACCGTGGACTTGCCCGAGCCGGACTCGCCGACCATGCCGAGGATCTGACCCGGACGCAGCTCGAACGACACGTCCTCGACGATCGGCGTACCACCTGGCCGGCGCCGCGACTTGCTCACCACGGTGAGCCCACTGACCCGCAACCCCGTGGCGCCGGTCGTGGGGACGGACTCGAGCGCGCTCACGGGTTCACTCCGGTGGCAGCACCGACGCCCGAGCCGATGACCGCCTCGTCGGCACGGTCCTCACCGAAGGCCGCGCGCGCGAAGGCGTCGGTGAACAGGTTGGTCCCGATCGCGAGCAGGGCGAGGACGATGGCCGGAGCTACGACACCCCAGGGGTTGGACGCCATGCCGAGCCGGTTCTCGTTGATCATCACGCCCCACGACGGGTTGGGCGGCTGCACGCCGAAGCCGAGGAAGTTCAGCCCCGAGATCATGACGATCGAGAAGCTCAGCCGGAGGCCGGCCTCCACCGCGAGCGGCGTACTCAGGCTCGGGAGCACGTGGCGGGCGATCACCGTGCGCGGCGGGACACCCCACAGGGCGACCGCCTGCACGAAGTCGCGCTCGCAGATGTCCTGCGCGCTCGCATAGACGACCCGGGCGATCTGGGGAGCCTGCGCGATCGCGACCGTGAGGATCAGCAGCCAGGTGGGCGTCCCGAGCACGCTGACGATGAGGAGCACGAAGACCAGTTGCGGGAAGGCGAGCAGTACGTCGACGCCACGCATCAGCCCGGTCTCCGCCCAGCCGCGCCGGTAGGCGGCCGTGACTCCGATGAGGGTGCCGAGGAGGAGCGCGAGCACGGTCGCGGACAGTGCGAGCAGCAACAGCCGCCAGCCACCGTCGAGCAGCCGCGAGAGCACGTCCTGTCCGAGGATGTCGGAGCCGAGCGGATAGCCCGGGCCGGGCGGGCTGGAGGGCGGCGCGACGAACTCGGTGGGTGAGTACGGCGCGACGAAGGGCCCGATGAACGCCAGCGCGAAGACCGCGAGGGCCAGGACCAGGCCGATCCGGCCGCGCCACGAGCGAAGTGCCCCGGCGATCGCGCGGGCGATCGCGCCGCGCTCGCGCCTCGCCGCACGCCGGGTTGGCTGAGGGGTCGGCTGACTGGCCGGCTGGGGGGTCATCGTGGTGGTCATCGCGGGAGCCTCCTGCGGGGAGTGACCAGGAGGACGGCGAGGTCCGCGAGGATGTTGAGGACGACGTAGCAGGTCGACAGCAGGATCACGATCGCCTGGATGACCGGGACGTCGCGGGCCGTGATGGCATCGACCAGGGCGAGGCCGATCCCGGGGAACTGGAAGACCGTCTCGACCAGCACGATGCCGCCGGCCAGATAGATGAGCGAGAGCCCGACGACCTGAACGGTGGGCGCCAGGGCGTTGGGGAGCGCGTGGCGGTAGAGCAGCCGGCGCGGGTTGACGCCCTTGAGCCGGGCCACCTCGGCGTAGTCGCTGTCGAGGGCTTCGGTGACCGACCCGCGACACATCCGGAGGATGTAGGGCACCACCACGATCGTGAGCGTCAGCACCGGCAGTACCAGCTTCGACGGCTCGTCCCAGATGTGCTGACCGGGCGGGAGCACCGAGATCGCCGGGAACCAGTGCAGGTTGACCGCCAGGAACAGCACCACGAAGACGCCGACGATGAACTCCGGCAGTGCGCTGGCCACCAGCGCGACGATGCTGGTCGCGTGGTCGAGGACCCCGTCGCGGCGCGACGCGGTCACGGCGCCGAGCGTCACGCCGATGATCGTGGAGACGACCGCGGCCACGAGGACCAGGCACGCGGAGTTGAGGATCTTCGGCCCGAGCAGCTCGGTGACCGGCAGCCCGGTGGTGAGCGAGGTGCCGAAGTCACCGTGCAGGATGCCGGTGAACCAGTCCCAGAACCCCTCCCACGGCGACTTGTCGAGGCCGAGCTGCTCACGCAGGATCGCCAGCCGCTCCGGGTTGGCCGCCTGCTGCCCGAGGATCGCCTGGGCGGCATCCCCCGGCAGCACGATGGTCGCCGCATAGACGATGACCGTCACGATCAGCACCGAGAACGCGCCCCAGCCGGCGCGAGTTAGCAGCAACGACCGGATCGGGTGCGGCTTCGCGACCCGCTCCGGGGCCGGACTCGTCGGCCCCGCAGGCGGCGATTCGAGCTGAGCAGTCATCAGCACTTCCCTTGCCAAGCAGCGATTGTCGGTTGTCGACAATCGATCATGGACATGGCGTGGGTCACATGTCAAGAGGTGTGCGGAGTCGCAACACGATCGTCACGCGAAGGGTCCGCCGGACGCCGGCGCGACCCAGCGACGTTGCGGTGCAGCGGTCGATCGGGCCCTCGATCAGCCGCCGGAGAAGCAACACGTACAAACGTACATATCACCTACGTGGACCGTCAACACCCTCATCGCGATCGCGAATGAAGCGATAGTCCGTGACGTTTGTGTGGGTCAACCCGCGCAGAGACCCACACAAACGTCACGGAGTATCCCGGCGTAGGCGGACTAGCCCGCAACCCGACGGAAGATCGATTCGAGTTCGGCCTGGGTGGGCTTGCCGTGGATCATCGCCCGGACCAGGACGCCGTCGACGGTCATGGCGAGGATCTTGGCGGACTCCGGATCGGTGTGCTGTTCGAGCACCGAGCGCAGCCCCTCGTCCCACTCCTGACTCAGCTCGAGCAGCCGCGGGCGGCGCAGGGCAGCCATGTAGAGCTCGATCTCGACCACGGTCCGGCCCCAGTGGTGGACAAGCATGTCGAGGACGTACGACGCGAGCGCCGTTGGGAGCTCGCCGCCGTCGCGGTGGAGCGCGTCATTCCAGGCGAACAGCTCCGCGTCGGTGGCCCGCTTGGCCTCGACGATCGCGGCGACGAGCAGGTCGTCGAGGTCCTTGAAGTGGTAGGTCGTCGAGCCCAGCGGCACGCCCGCAGCCGCGGCAACGGCGCGGTGGGTGAGCCCCTCGACGCCGCGCTCACCAACGACCTCGAGTGCGGCCCGGGAGATCCGCAGTGCCCGATCCGGGTCGACCGTTCCCTTTGGCACCGCGTGACCTCGTTTCGGACGACAACTGACGTCGCGACGCTACTTCACCCGAGCAGCCCCAGCGTCCGTAGCTGCTCGGCCAGTGCGGCGCGCTCCTCCTCCTGCGGCATGAGGTACGGCGGCCGGACGTCGCCGACGTCGATGCCGCGCAACTGCGCACCGAGCTTGACGACGCTCACGTAGTTCTCCGAGGAGCCGATGAAGCGGAGGAAGGGACGCAGCCGGCCCCAGGCGTCGTCGAGCTCGGGACTGAGCCGACCGTCGGCGCAGAGCCGGAGGACCTCGACGGTCAGCTCCGGCACCACGTTGCCGGCACCGAGCAGCGCGCCATGGGCACCCCCGAGGGCGGCGGGTGCGGTGAGGTCGTCCCAGCCGGTGTAGACGGCGAAGTCGTTGCTCCGCGACCACGCCAGGATGTCGCCGAGCAGGGTGCCGTCGCTCGCGCTGTGCTTGATCGCGCTGACGTTGGAGAGCTCGGCGAGCGTGGTGATCTCCGGGAGTTCCATCAGCCCGGCGGTGTGGGTGTTGTAGAGCATGATGGGGATCGACACCGCGTCGTTGACCGCCTCGTAGTAGGCGACCTTCTCGCGCCAGTTCACCGCTTCGCCGTACGGCGCCGGCACGAGCAGCCCGGCCGGGCCGATCTCCTGCGCGTCCTGGCTCAGGCGTACGGCGTCGCGCGTGGTGAGCGCACCGGTCTGCACGATGAACGGGATGCGGCCGGCCACCGCGCCGGCCGCGGCGCGGGTGAGCTGGGTGCGCTCGTCGAGGCTCAGCGCACCGTGCTCACCGGTCCCGCCGGCCACGAGGACGCCGCTCGCGCCGGCCCGCACCTGCAGTTCGATCAGCTGTCGCACACCCTCGGCGTGGATGCCGTCGTCGTTCATCGGCGTCACCAGCGCGGTGATCAGCCCGGCGGGCCAGTGGTTCCGGCTCATCGTCACTCCTGTTCGTCGTACCGCATGAAGATCGAGAGATCGTGGAAGTCCTCGGCGTTGTCGAAGGTCACCCGCTGCCCCTTGCGCAGGTAGCAGACATCGCCCGCCGACAGCTCGAACGGCGGGGCGTCGTCGACGGTCAGCGTGGTGCTTCCCGCGATGGCGAAGAGGACCTCGTCGTACGGCATCACCTCGTGGAAGACGCCGGGCTCCTTGAAACTGCCGGCCTTGCGGGCGCCGTCCGGCGACTCGAAGAGCAGCTTCATCCAGCCGCTACCGTCGGGGAGTTCGTCGAAGTCGGCGGTGTGCACGTTGAAGCGCGGCACCGAGGTGTCGGGGTCCGTCATGGGAACTACTTCCGGATCGCGCGAATGATTGGTACAAACGTACATTCGAGGTCGTACGTCGTCAACGTGGGAGGTATGAGGCCGTGAGTTCGAGGCTGAACCTGGTCCACCTGGCGACCCTGCGGGAGTTCGCGCGTCGCGGCACGCTCGCCGAGGCGGCCGAGCACCTCGGCTACACCGCGGGCGCGGTCTCGCAGCACATCGCGGCGCTCAATGCCACGCTCGGCACTCCGGTCGTCGAGCGGGTCGGTCGCATCGTGGTGCTCACCGACGCTGGTCGCGAGCTGGCCGAGCAGGCCGACCGGATCCTCACCCTCGAAGCGGCGGCGCGGGAGAGCGCCCGCGCGGCCGCCGAGGTCGCCGCCGGCCCCATCCGGGTCGGCACCTGGGGAAGCACCGGCTCGAGCCTCCTCGCACCGATCGCCGCCCGCCTGGCCGCCGAGAACCCCGGGATCGAGATCGCCTCGCGCGAGGTGGACCTCGACGGTGCCGCGACCGCGGTGCAGCACGCCGACGTCGACGTCGCGTTCGGGCTCGACTACGAGGACGCGCCCATGCGCCGCGACCCGCGGCTGTGCTTCACCGAGCTGGCCCGCGAGCCGTTCTGGGTCGCCGTGCAGCCGACCCCCGGGACGGCTCGAGTCCGGACGACCACCGTCGCGGAGCTCAACGCGCTGCCGTGGATCCTGCCGCCGCTGGACAACCACTTCGGTCGAGCCGTGCGCTACGGACTCCGCCGGCGGGGCGTCGAGCCCGACGTACGCCACGAGCTGACCGAGACCTCGGCCTCGCTGCAGCTGGCCGCCGCGGGATTCGGCGCCACGTTGGCCACCGACCTGATGAAGAGGGTCAATGTCAGCATCGACGTGGCCCGGCTGAACCTGCCACTCCCCCTGACCCGCGAGGTCGTCCTCATCTCGCACGGGGAAGTGCCGCAGCGCGAGTCGGTGCGCCGCTTCGTCGAGGTGGCGCGGGCGGTCGTCGAGGAGCTGCTGCGGACCGACCCTTCGGAGGCACCAGGAAGTCGAAGTCGCAACCCTCGTTGATCTGGAGGACGCTCTCGGCGTAGAGCCGGGCGAACCCTCGGACCGGTGGCGTGGTCGCGTACGGCGCCCGCCCGGCAGTGCTCCGGCGGGCTTCGAGCTCCGCGTCGGACAGCTCGACGGAAACCGTCCGTGCCGGGATGTCCAGGACGACGATGTCGCCCGTCTCGACCAAGCCGAGTGGGCCCCCGACGGCGGACTCGGGCGCGACATGGATCACGGCCGTGCCGCCGCCCACCGTGCCGCCCATCCGCCAGTCCGTGATCCGCACCAGGTCCGTGACCCCGGCCTCGACCAGCTTGTCGGGGATGGGGATCAGCCCCGTCCCCGACATCCCGATCGACCCGCGCGGTCCCTCGCCACGCAGCACGATGACGTCGTCGGCCTCCCACTCGAGCGCCGGGTCGTTGACTCGAGCCTCGAAGTCCGCGAGGCCGTCGAAGACCACCGCCCGGCCCCGGTGCACCATGAGTTCCGGTGAGGCGGTGCCCAACCGGACCAAGGCACCGTCGGGCGCGAGGTTGCCGCGGAGCACCGCAACGCCGCGCGGCGGGGCGATCGGCTGGTCGAGCGATCCGATCACGGTCGGATCCGTGGACCTCGCACCCCGGATCGCCTCCCCGAGCGTCTCCCCCGTCACCGTCACTGTCTCCAGGTCCAGCAAGGGGCGCAGTGAGTCCAGGAGGGCCGGGACCCCACCGGCCCGGTAGAGATCGCTCATGTAGTGCTCGCCCATCGGCCTCATGCTCAGCAGGACCGGCGTCTCCGCTGAGATGCGGTCGAACCGCTCCAACGGCAGTGTGATCCCGAGCCGGCCGGCCACGGCGATCAGGTGGGTGACGGCGTTGGTCGCACCGTCGATCGCGACGAGCGCGCGGATCGCGTTGGCGAACGCCGCCTCGGTCATGATCTGCGACGGCCTCAGGTCTGCTGCCACCAGACGCATCGCTTGGACGCCCGCGTCCCTGGCCATGGCGACCCGGCGCGCATCGACCGCTGGGATCGCCGCGCTCCCGACCGGCGCCATCCCGAGCGCCTCGACCGCCACGGCCATCGTCGATGCGGTCCCCAGGGTGCTGCAATGCCCGGAGCTCGGCTCGACGGCCGCCTCGAGGTCCGTGATGTCGGCGTCGCTGACCTCGCACCGGGCCAGGGCATCGAACGCGCGCTGGCAGTCGAAGCCGATGCCCACCTGGCGTCCCTGCCAGAACCCCGTCAGCGCTGGACCACCGGGGATGAACAGCGTGGGCAGGTCGATCGACGCGGCGGCCATCAGCATGCCCGGGATGGTCTCGTCGCACGCCCCCAGCAGGACCATCCCGTCGATCGGGTAGACGCGCGCCGTCTCCTCGACCTCCATCGACAACAGGTTGCGGTGCATGAAGGTGTCCCCGACGGGCCGGGTCATGTCGGCTGCCATGGGCATCGTGTTGAAAATCCGGGGCAGCCCACCCGCCTCGAGCACACCGTCGCGGACGGCGGCGACCAGTTGGTCGAAGTGGCGGTGGCAGCGGGTGAAGTCGCTCTCGTTGGTGCCGATGGCGATGATGGACCGTCCGTAGTCGGTGTCGCGCAGCCCCAGCGACTTGAACGCCGTACGCCGCTGGAACCCCTCCATGCCGACCTGGTCGGTCCACTCGCCACTGCGCCGCGACGCGGGCTCGTCGTCGGTCACGCCGGCACCGCCTGGTCGCGCGCGGTCTCCACGATGTGTCGCGCCGTACGCAGCGACAGCGCCGCGATGTTGGCGGTCGGGTTCACCGAGCCGCCAGTCACCATGACGCTGCCGTCGACGATGAAGAGGTTCGGCACGTCGTGCGCGCGGCCCCATCGGTCGACGACGGAGGTCCGCGGGTCGTTCCCCATCCGTGCCGTGCCCAGGAGATGGCCCGACTCGGTCATCTCACCCCGTATCACCCGCACGGCGCCGGCGGCCTCGTGCGCCTCGACCATCCGGTCATCGGTGAACTCGATCATGCGCCGGGTGTTCTCGCTCATCCGATAGCTGATCTTGGCCCCGGGCAGGCCACTGCTGTCGGTTCTCAACGGGTCGAGCGTGACCGTGTTCGACTCCTCGGGCAGGTCGTCGATGTTCGCCGACCAGGTCATGGTCCGGCCCAAGTGCCGGGCGATGTCGTGGACCTGGCTGCCCCACCGCTCGTCGAACGGCCGGCGGCGGAGCTGCTCGAGCACATGCAGCGCGCCCAGCGGCGGCATCAGCGCCCACTTGGTGCCGCGCACGAAGCCACGGGAGCGGTCGGTCTCGGCGAACTCGAGGGTGTAGAGGAGCTGACCCGCGGGGCCGTTCCAGGCCTCGAGCTCCTCGTGGTACAGCCCGAAGGCGTGGGTGACTGGGTGCACCATCAGGTTCTTGCCGACCAGGCCGCTGGAGTTGGCGAGCCCATCCGGGTGGCGGTCGTCGGACATCAGCAGGATGCGCGGCGTACCTATCCCGTTGCCGGCCAGGACGACGGCGTTGGCCTCGATGCGATGCTCGGTGCCCGACCGGTCGATCCAGACAGCGCCGCTGGCGAGGCCCTGGTGGTCGACGGTGATGCGGGCGACGCGCGCGCCGGTGATCAGTCGGGCGCCGGCCGCGGTGGCGTGCGGCCAGTAGGCGAGGTCGAAGGACGCCTTCGCGCCCACCGGGCAGCCGCGCTCGCACAGCCCCCAGCGCACGCACTGGCCCATGTTCTTGAACGCCGACGACGGGATGGCGTTGGTGCCCGGCCACCAGTGCCAGCCGAGCTTGTTCATGCCCTTCGCCAGGTGCACGCCGCCGGGACCGATCGGGTGCGGTGGCAGCGGGTAGTCGTGGTCGGGGTACGCCGGGTCGCCGGCCAGGCCGGACACCCCGATGAAGCGGTCCACCTCCTGGTGGAACGGCTCGAGGTCGTCGTACCCGATCGGCCAGTCGTCGGCCACTCCGTCGAGGGTGCGCACCCGGAAGTCGCTCGGCAGCAGCCGCATCCAGTGCCCGCCGAACATCACCGATCCGCCACCGACGGCGTTGTACATGATCGGGTCTACGTCCGCATCGTCGACGTTCAACGGGTAGTCGGCCACACCCCGCCGTTCGTTGGGCCACACCGACCACTCGCCCCGCGTGAGCAGCTCGAACTCCGGCTTCGTGCCGGGGAGGTCACCGGGGTCGACCCAGTCGCCCTGTTCGAGACACACGACCGACAACCCCGCCGTCGCCAGCGTGTGGGTCGCCACCGCGCCACCGGGGCCGGCACCGACGACGAGGACGTCGACGCGGCCCTCGATCCGTGGACTCTCCATGAGCTTCTCTCCTCTGTCGTGGTGGCCGAGGCCGGGACGGCACTAGAGCCGAGAGTGCGCCGACAGCGTGCGTTCGATCGCTTCGCTCTGGTGGGCCTGAAGGTCCGCGTAGCCCGCACCACCGAGCCGCGCCAGGAACGGGTCCGCGATGACCTCGCGCGCGCCGCAAAGCTCCTCGATCACCGCAGCCCCGCAGAACGGGACGTACGCCGGGGCGTACCCGCCCTCGTGGACCATCAACAGCCGCCCGTCGCACCACTGCTCGGCGTACGCCATGGTCCAGCGGGTCATCAGCCGGAAGTCCTCGCTCGTCAGCATCATCCGGCCCGACGGGTCCAGCGCACTCGCGTCGTACCCGCACGAGACGATCACCAGGTCCGGCCGGTGCTGCGCGAGCGCCGGGCCCACCACGCGCTCGAAGGCCGCGCGGTAGGCACCGGAGCCGGAGCCCGGCGGCAGCTCGACGTTGAGGTGCGACCCCACGCCGGGGCCGCGGCCGACCTCGCCGGCCAAGCCACCTCCGCGCGGGTACCAGTCGGCCTGGTGGATCGAGATGGTCTGCACGCGCGGGTCCTCGAAGAAGAGCTCCTGGGTGCCGTTGCCCCAGTGCACGTCCCAGTCGAGGATGCTCATCCGCTCGAGACCGTGTACGGCGAGCGCGTGCTCGGCCGCGAGGGCGACGTTGTTGAAGATGCAGTGCCCGTTGCCCGAGTCGGCGAGCGCGTGGTGACCCGGAGGCTTGACGAGGGCATAGGCGTTGCGCGCGGTGCCGGCCAGGACGGCGTCGACGGCGGCCAGGCAGCCACCGCCGGCCAGCGCCGCGATGGTGTAGCCGTTGGCGCCGAACGGTGTACCGCCACCGGCGTCGCCACCACCGGATCTGGCGAGTGCAGCCACGCGGTCGACGTACGACGGCGTGTGGACCCGGGTGAGCTCGTCGCGGCTGGCGGGACGTGGCTTGAGCAGGCACAGCTGGTCGAGCAGCCCGCTCACCTCGAGCAGGTTCCGTAGCCGCCGCCGCGGGTGCGGGCTCTCCTCGCCGAAGTCGCCCGGCTCGATCAGCTCGCCACCCTCCGGCAGCACCCCGGCGCCGTTCCCGACGTGGTGCCACAGGTAGCGCTCGTCCCAGACGAGCGCGGTCGAGTTCATCGCCGTTCGTCCGCGAGCTGCGCGAAGGCCCGGCCGGCGGCCGCGACGATGCGGTCGACGTGCGCCTCGGTGTGCACGGTGGACAGCACCGAGTGCAGGGCGGGCGAAGGAGACAGATAGACACCCTCGGCGAACATCAGGTGCGCGAACCGGTTGAACCGGTCCAGGTCGACGTGGGCTCCGAAGTCCCGGGCACCGCCGATGCTCTCGACTGATTCGTGGCCGCGGCGCAGGAAGTAGACCTGCAGCATCGCCCCGGCCGACTGCACCAGCGCCGGGACGCCCGCGCGGGCGATGCCGTCTCTGAGTCCGGCCACGAGCCGATCGGCGAGCTGGTCGAGCCGGGTGAAGGCGCGGCCGTCGTCGGCCGTGAGCAGGTCCAGCGATCGGCGTACGACGGACAGCAGGAGCGGGTTGGCGTTCTGCGTGCCGTAGTGGAGGATCCGGCCACCGCTCAACGCCGCCATGATGTCACTGCGACCCGCGAGCGCGGCGACCGGCAGCCCGGCGCCCAGCCCCTTGCCGAAGCTGGTGACGTCGGCGGTCACGCCGTACCGCTCCTGTGCGCCGCCGGCGCCGAGCCGGAAACCAGTGACCGTCTCGTCGATGTAGAGCAGGACGCCGTACCGCGTCGTCAGCTCGCGCACCGCCTGCAGGAACCCCTCGGCCGGCGGGATCACGCCCATGTTCGCCATCACCGGCTCGGTGACGACCGCGGCGATGTCGCCGGCGCGCGCCTTGAGCAGGGCCTCGAGCCGATCCGCGTCGTTCCACGGCAGCACCAGGGTGTCTCGCAGCGCACCCGGCGTGACCCCCGAGGTGTCGGGGACCGGGATCGGATCGTTCGGGTGGCCGTACGCGCCGGGAGGCAACGGGTTGGACGACACCGAGTAGGCGTCGGCCCACCCGTGGTAGTGGCCCTCGAACTTCACGATGGTTCGGCGACCGGTGAAGCCGCGGACCAGACGCAGCGCGGCCATCGCCGCCTCGGTGCCGGTGCTCGCGAACGAGACCTTCTCGGCGCAGTCCACCATCGCACAGATCCGTTCGGCGACCTCGACCTCCACCTCGCTCGCGGTGGCGAACAGCGCGCCGCGGCCGGCCGCTTCCTGCAGTTCCGCGACGAGCTCGGGGTGCGCGTGGCCGTGGATCAGAGCGCCGTACGCGAGCATCAGGTCGACGTACGACGTGCCGTCCGCATCGATGATCTCCGCGCCCGCGCCACGCGCCATGAAGATCGGGTGCGGCCGGAAGTTGAGGGGTCCGCGGGAGGGCGAGCTCACGCCGTCGACGAGGACCTCGCGACCTCGCGCGAAGAGCTCTGCTGACCTGCTGCCCGGGACCGCGGCTGCGTGAATCGACGTCATGCGGACACTTTCAGGCTGTGCCCGGAACGAGGACAAGGCACGGTTCTTCGCCCTGAATCTTTAGCATCCGTGAACCGATCGCCGCAGACACGCTGGCTTGTACCCGCCCGTCCGCAGGTCCGAGACTCCAGGGACCGGTGGCTCCGCGGGAGGTGAGAGATGCAGACGATCGACGAGTACGTCGTGCAGACGCTCTCCACCTGGTGCTCCGATCCGGCGTCTGCTCCTTCCCGCAGCGACGAGACCGCCGACCCGGCCGAGCTGTGGGCCTACTTCTCCGCGCAGGTCCAGAGCCGCCACCTCGACCTCGCCATGCGCTGGCTGCAGAGCATCGGCGAGGGGTTCTACACGATCGGCTCGGCCGGTCACGAGGCCAACGCCGCTGTCGCCGTGGCACTCCGGCCCACCGACCCAGCCTTGCTCCATTACCGGTCGGGAGGGTTCTACGCCGCCCGCGCTCTCCAGGCGCACAGCGAGACCGCGATCGAGGACGTCCTGCTCGGCGCGATCGCGTCGGTCGACGACCCGATCAGCGGCGGCCGGCACAAGGTGTTCGGCCACCACGGGCTCGGCATCATCCCGCAGACCTCCACGATCGCCTCGCACCTACCGCGAGCCGTGGGGATGGCCTTCGCACTCGGCCGTGCCACGACGCACGAGGAGTACCCAGCGGACTCCGTCGTCGTCTGCTCGTTCGGCGATGCCTCGGCCAACCACTCGACGGCACGCGGCGCGTTCAACGCCGCCGGCTTCGCGGCCCACTCGGGGAGTCCGGTGCCACTGCTGTTCGTCTGCGAGGACAACGGCATCGGGATCAGCACCCGCAGTCCGGCGGGCTGGACCGAGCAGAGCCTGGCGTCGCTGCCCGGCCTCGCCTACGTACGCGCGGACGGCGCCGACCCGCTCGACCTGCTGAGCACGTGCGAGCGCGTGGTCGACCAGGTGCGCACCGAACGGAGGCCCGCACTCCTCCATCTGCGGACCGTGCGGTTCATGGGGCACGCCGGATCGGACGCCGAGATCGCCTACCGCTCGGAGCGCGACATCACCAGCGACTACGCACGCGACCCGATCCTGGCGACCGCGGCCGCGCTGGCGCGCGCAGGTCGCGAGCCATGCGAACTCCTCGACGCGTACGAGCACAGCCGCCGCCTCGTCATGGACACGGCCCGGCGACTGGCCGCGACCCGGACCCGGCTCGGGTCCACGGCCGAGGTCGTCCGGCCGCTCCTGGACGCGCTCGTCGCGCGCGAGGCCGGAGCGACCCGATGACGTCCTTCGAGGAGTCGACGTCGCGCGAGGTGCTGCCCGCCGCTGCTCGGCTTCGACGACGCGCAAGTGGACCGCGACCTCCGAGCGCTCGCCGGAGCCGACCGGACCACGATCTTCCGCCAGCTGCCCGAGGACGAGACGGACGGGCTCACGCTCGCCCAGGCAATCAACGCGTCACTGAAGGACCTCATGCACGGCGTGCCCGAGGCGTGGCTGTTCGGCGAGGACGTCGGCGTCAAGGGCGGCGTCTACGGGCTGACCCGCGGGCTGCGACGCGCGTTCGGCAGCATGCGCGTCTTCGACACGCTCCTGGACGAGCAGACCATCCTCGGCATCGCCCTCGGCAGCGCGCTCGTCGGGGAGCTGCCGTTGCCCGAGATCCAGTACCTCGCCTACCTCCACAACGCGGAGGACCAGCTCCGCGGCGAGGCCGCCTCCCTGGCCTTCTTCTCCGACGGCCAGTACCACAACGGGATGGTCGTCCGGATCGCCGGACTCGCCTACCAGAAGGGGTTCGGCGGTCACTTCCACAACGACAACTCCGTCGCCGTGCTGCGCGACATACCCGGCATCTTCGTCGCCGTTCCGAGCAGCGCCGACAGCGCACCCGGCCTGCTCCGCCGGTGCCTGGCGCTCGCCCGCGGTCAGGGCAAGGTGTGCGTCTTCCTCGAGCCCATCGCGCTGTACCACGAGAAGGATCTGCACGAGCCGGGCGACCGAGCGCTGCTGGCGCCGTACCAGCCGCCCGCCGCCGAGCCCGACGCCGGCCGCGGCGCCGACGTGGGTCGCGCGCGGCTGATCGAGGAGGGCAGCGACGTTCTGCTGGTCACGTTCGGGAACGGCGTCCGGATGTGCCGGCGGGCGCGCGGGGCCCTCGCCGAGCGTGGGATCGCGGCCGGCGTGCTCGACCTCCAGTGGCTGGTGCCTCTGCCCGAGGACGACATCGTGCGATACGCCCGCGCGGCCGGGAGCGTCCTGGTCGTCGACGAGACCCGGCGCTCCGGCGGCGTCGCCGAAGCGGTGCTCGCGGCCTTGGCGGACGCGTCGTACGAGCGCCCGGTCGCCCGCCTCACCAGCGTCGACAGCTTCGTGCCGCTGGGGCCCGCGGCCGACCACGTGCTCGTCTCCGAGGACCAGATCGTGCAGTCAGCTGTCGACCTCGTCACCGCCGACCCGACGGGAGTCCTGACGCCATGACCACCGAGCAGACCACCAGCACCTCGGATCCGGCCACCCGGCTCGTGGAGCTCACGGCCCTCGACGAGCTACTCACGACCGACGAGCGCGACGTCCGCGACGCCGTACGCCGGCACTGCCAAGAGCGGCTGCTACCGCACGTCGCGCAGTGGTTCGAGGACGGCCGGATCGAGGACATCCGCGGCGTGACCCGCGAGCTCGGCTCGCTCGGCGTGCTGGGCATGCACCTCGAAGGGTACGGCTGCGCCGGGCTGTCCGCCGTCGACTACGGGCTCGCCTGCCTCGAACTCGAGGCCGTCGACTCCGGGCTGCGGTCGCTGGTCTCGGTGCAGGGCTCGCTCGCGATGTTCGCGATCCACCGCTGGGGTTCGGAGGAGCAGAAGCAGCAGTGGCTGCCCGGCATGGCCCAGGGCGAGCTGATCGGCTGCTTCGGGCTCACCGAGCCCGACCACGGCTCCGATCCCGGGGCGATGCGCACCCGGGCCCGCCGCGACGGCGGCGACTGGGTCCTGACCGGCCGGAAGATGTGGATCACCAACGGGTCCGTCGCGGACGTCGCGATCGTCTGGGCACAGACCGAGGACGGGATCCGGGGCTTCGCCGTACCGACGACGACGCCCGGCTTCAGCGCGCCCGCGATCAAGCACAAGATGTCGCTGCGCGCTTCGGTGACCAGCGAGCTGGTGCTGGACGACGTCCGGCTCCCCTCGGACGCCGTTCTCCCCGAAGCGGTGGGGCTGCGCGGACCGCTGGCCTGCCTCAACGAGGCGAGGTACGGCGTCGCGTGGGGCGCGATGGGCGCCGCGCGGGCGTCGTTCGAGAGCGCCGCGACGTACGCCCTCTCGCGCACGCAGTTCGACCGGCCGATCGCCGGCTTCCAGCTCACCCAACAGAAGCTGGTCGAGATGGCGCTGGCGATCACCAACGGGACCCTGCTCGCCCACCACGTCGGCCGGCTCAAGGACCGGGGCCGGGCCCAGGTGCAGCAGGTCTCGCTCGCCAAGCTCAACAACGTCCGCGCGGCTCTCGAGGTGTGTCGATCGGCTCGGACCGTGCTCGGAGCCAACGGGATCTCGCTGGAGTATCCGGTGATCCGTCACATGAACAACCTCGAGTCGGTGCTCACCTACGAGGGCACCGTCGAGATGCACACACTGATCGTCGGCGAGTACCTCACCGGGCAGCAGGCGTTCCGGTGATCGACAGCCTGGACCTCATCGACGACTGGGGCCCCGAGAAGATCGTGTGCGTCTCCGACGTCCGGTCCGGGATGCGCGGCGTGCTGGTCATCGACAACACCGCGCGCGGCACCGGGAAGGGCGGCACCCGGATGAGCCCGACGGTGAGCGTCTCGGAGGTGGCTCGCCTGGCGCGCACGATGACCTGGAAGTGGGCCGCGGTCGACCTGTTCCACGGCGGGGCGAAAGCGGGCATCCAGGGCAACCCCCGGAGCCCGGGCAAGGAGCGCATCCTCCGCGCCTTCGCCCGCGCATTGGCCAACGAGGTCCCGCGGGAGTACGTCTTCGGGCTCGATCTCGGGCTGTCCGAGGGCGACGCGGCCATCCTGGTCGACGAGCTCGGTGACCGGATGGCGTCGACGGGGCTGCCGGCTGCACTCGGCGGCCTGCCGTATGACGAACTGGGAGTCACCGGGTTCGGCGTCGCCGAGGCGACGGCCGCGACAGCGGCTGCGATCGGCCTGGACCTGGCCGAGGCGACGGTCGCCATCCAGGGGTTCGGTGCGGTCGGCGTGGCCGCGGCCCGCCGGATCGCCGAGCTCGGCGGCCGGGTGACCGCCGTGTCCACCTCGGTCGGCGCGGTCATGGATGCGGAGGGCCTGGACGTCGCCCGGCTCATCGCCCTGCAGGCTCAGGTCGGTGACCGCTGCGTCGAGGAGTACGGCGGCTCCGTCGATGCCGACCTCCTGCTCGCCTGGAGCTGCACGATCCTCCTCCCCGCCGCCCGCGAGGACGTCATCGACGAGGCCACCGCCCGCCACCTGACCGCTCGCCTGGTCGTCGAGGGCGCGAACCTGCCGACCACCGAGGCCGGGCTGCTCGAGCTGCATCGACGCGGCGTCACGGTGGTCCCCGACTTCATCGCCAACGCGGGCGGGATCATCGCCGCGGCACACTCGACCGACGCCCGGGGTTCGGCGTTCCCGGTCTCGAGCGAGAGGGTGTTCACGATGGTCTCCGACAAGATGCGAGCGAACGCCGTCGCCGTGGTGGAGCGTGCACGCCGCGACGACGTGCTCACCCACGACGCCGCTCGGGCCGTGGCCGAGGAGCGGGTGCGCGAGGCGATGCTCGCGCGCGGACGCACCTGGACGCCGCCCGCTCGTGCGGGCCGTCGCTGATCCCGCCACCTCACCGACCTCCAGCACACGACTACGAAGGGCAACCACATGGACCTCTCGCTCCAGGCGACCCAGCTCCTCGACCGGCTCGGGGCGGACGTCTCGTTCGTCGACGACGGCGACCTGGAGTGCCGCTCGCCCATCGACGGCAGCCTCCTCGGCCTGCTCCGGTCGCACTCAGCGGCCGAGGTCGGCGACGCCGTACGGCGTGCGCACGAGGCATTCGAGCAGTGGCGGGTCGTGCCGGCGCCGGTCCGCGGCCAGCTGGTCCGCGAGCTCGGCGAGCTGCTTCGCGAGCACAAGGAGGACCTCGGTGCGCTGGTCTCCATCGAGGCCGGCAAGGTCGTCTCCGAAGGGCTCGGCGAGGTGCAAGAGATGATCGACATCTGCGACTTCGCGGTCGGCCTCTCCCGCCAGCTCCACGGAGTCACGATGACCACCGAGCGGCCCGGCCACCGGATGATGGAGCAGTGGCACCCGCTCGGGGTGGTCGCGGTCATCTCGGCGTTCAACTTCCCGGTCGCCGTCTGGTCCTGGAACGCCGCGCTCGCGCTGGTCTGCGGCGACGCGGTGGTGTGGAAGCCGTCGGAGAAGACGCTGCTGACCGCGCTGGCCTGTCACACGCTGCTCACCCGGGCCGCCGAGCGGGTCGGCGCGCCCGACGGGCTCTTCGCCCTCGCGCTCGGGACCCGCGAGGTCGGCCAGGCACTCGTCGACGACCCCCGCGTCCCGCTGGTCTCCGCGACCGGCTCGACCCGGATGGGCAAGGAGGTGAGCCCGCGGGTGGCCGCGCGCCTGGGCCGCTCGCTGCTGGAGCTGGGCGGCAACAACGCCGCGATCGTCGCGCCCTCGGCCGACCTGGACCTCGCGGTCCGCGGCATCGCCTTCTCGGCGGTCGGCACCGCCGGTCAGCGGTGCACGTCGCTGCGTCGCGTCATCGTCCACGAGTCGGTCAAGGACGAGTTGCTGTCGCAGCTCACAGCCGCCTACGAGCAACTCCCCGTCGGGTCCCCGCTGGAGGATTCCACGCTCGTGGGTCCCCTGATCGACGAGACGGCGCTCGCGGCGTTCCTCGCCGCGATCGGCCAGGCGCAGGACGACGGTGGCACCCTGCTCACCGGCGGCCAGCAGGACGACGAGGCGAGCAAGGCCACCGGCGGTGGTTGCTACGTGCGCCCCGCCATCGTCGACATGCCCGAGCAGAGCGAGATCGTCCGATCCGAGACCTTCGCGCCGCTGCTCTACGTGCTCACCTACACCGACTTCGACGAGGCGCTTCGACTCCACAACGACGTCACGCAAGGGCTCTCGTCGTCGATCTTCACCCTCGACGTACGCGAGGCCGAGACGTTCCTCTCGGTCGTCGGCTCAGACTGCGGCATCGCCAACGTCAACATCGGCCGCGCCGGCGCCGAGATCGGCGGCGCCTTCGGCGGCGAGAAGGACACCGGCGGCGGACGGGAGTCGGGCTCCGACGCGTGGAAGAACTACATGCGCCGGACCACCAACACCGTCAACTACTCCACCGAGCTACCCCTGGCGCAGGGCGTCGAGTTCATCTAGAAGTCCCCATGCCACTGCTGTTCCTGAGCGATAGCGACGTCGCTGCGTCCCTGTCGGTCGACGACCTGCTGGAGTCTCAGCGGTCGGCGTACCAAGCCGTCGTCGACGGCAGCGGGCGGTTCCTCAGCTCGGCGCACGCGAGCGACCCGGACACCGGTGCGCTGACCTACACCCGGAGCGGGATGCTCGCCGATACGACGGGACTGACCGTCAAGGCCGGCATGGTGCAGCCGCTCAACACCGCGCGTGGGCTGCCTGCGGTCTCGGCGATGATCCTGCTCTTCGACCCGGAGACCGGGCGCCCGGTGGCCTGCCTCGACGGTGCGGCACTCACCCTGCTCCGCACCTCCGCGGGGCTCGCCGTCGCGGCCGACGAACTCGCGCTCGACGACGCTGAGCGGCTGGGGGTCCTCGGGTCGGGCCCGCAGGCCGAGCACACGATCCGGATGATGACGGCGGTCCGCCCGATTCGCCGAACCACCGTCTGGAGCCCGACTCCCGCGCACCGCGAACGGTTGGTCGAGCGGCTGCGCGGCGAACTCGAAGGCGACATCGTGGTCGGCGACTCGGCCCGCGCCGTTGTCGAGGGACACGACATCGTCGCCGCGTGCACGGCCACCCGCGAGCCGCTGGTGTACGGCGAGTGGTTGGTTCCCGGGCAGACCGTCCTGACGATGGGCTCGGTCGAACCGGACCGTCGCGAGGTCGACCTCACGACGACCCTGCGCTCGACGAGCTTCGTCGACACCCTCGCCCAGACCGTCGAGAGTTGCGGCCCCGTGGTCGAGGCGCTGCAGTCGGGCGATCGCACGGCTTCGGACTTCACCGAGATCGGCGCAGTCCTCTCGGGCGCCCACCAGGGGCGGACCACGCCGGAGGAGATCGTCGTCTTTCACAGTGTCGGCCTCGGCCACCAGGACGCTGCGGCCGCGTGGGCGGCGTACCGCAATGCGACCGAGGCCGGCCTGGGCGTGACCATCCCGATCTGACGGCGGGGTCCGAGAGATGTACATTTGTACACATGAGCGGCCCGGGACTGTCCCCCGAGCTCCATCGCCGACGCACTGCGCTGTTCCTCCTCTTCGGGCTGCCCGGTCTGGTGATCGCCTCCTGGGTCGCGCGGTCCCCTGATGTCCGCGACCTGATCCACGCCTCGACGGACCAGATGGGGCTGGTGCTGTTCGGCGTCTCGGTCGGCTCGATGACCGGGGTCCTCGCGTCGAGCAGCCTCATCGCGCGGTTCGGCGTCCGCTCGGTGGTCGGGGCGGGGTCGGCCTCGACGGTGCTCAGCCTGCCGGTGATCGGGCTCGGCGCCGAGCTCCACGTGGCGGCCGTCGTCGCGTGCGGCCTCGGCCTGTTCGGGCTCGGCCTCGGCGTGGCCGACGTCGCGCTCAACCTCGAGGCGGCCGCCGCCGAGGGCGACTCCGGCGTTCCGGTGCTGCCGCCCATGCACGGGTGCTTCAGCCTCGGCACCACGCTCGGCGCGATCACCGGTGTCGGATGCGCGCTCACCGGGGTGCCCGTGGGCGCACACCTGGGCGTGATCGCTGCCCTCGGCGCGGTGGTCGCTGCGTCACAGGTGCGCTACCTCTCGCCCCACACCGGCCGGCGCAGCACGCGCGTCGGACCGGACCCGGCGCCGGCGTACGAACGCCGATCCTGGCCCGATCCCCGACTGCTGCTGATCGGCGTGATCGCGCTGGCCGTGGGCCTGGGCGAGGGTTCGGCCATCGACTGGCTGCCACTCGTCATGGTCGACGGGCATGACGCGAGCGTGGCCACCGGGGCGGCGGTCTTCGCCGGCTTCGCGGCGTGCATGGCCGTAGGCCGGTTCGCGGGCGGCCGCGTCGTACGTCGCCTCGGCCGGGCCGGCGCGGTCCGGTGGACGACTGCCGCCGCCGCGGCCGGCATCGGCTGCATCGCCCTGGTGGACAGCCTTCCCGTCGTCACTCTGGGGGTGGTGCTGTGGGGCCTCGGCATCTCCTTGGGCTTCCCGGTCGCGATCTCGGCGGCCGGCGATTCTGCGTACGGCGGGAGCAATGCAGCGGCGCGCGTCTCGTTCGTGGCGGTCATGGGCTACGTGTCGCTGCTGACCGGGCCACCGACGCTCGGCTTCGTCGGCGAGCACCACGGCCTGCGCGCCGCACTGCTCCTGCCGCTGGCCCTGCTGGTTCTGGCCGCCGTCCTCAGCCCCGCATTGGATCCGCCCCGACGGGTCCGTCGATCCACCGCGCTGGCGACTGTTGACGCCGATTGAATCAGTATGTACGTTTGTACTAACTGATCAATGGCCGCCACTCTCGCGGCCCACCAGGAAGGAAGCGCGGCATGGCAGGTGCAGCACCGGGCGACCGCGTGGACGTCCTCGTCGTGGGCGCCGGCCCAGGGGGCGCCGTCGCCTCGCACACCTTGGCGAAGCGGGGCTTCTCCGTCGTCTGTCTCGAGCAGGGCGACTGGGTCAACCCCGGCGACATGCCCGGCACCAGGCCGGAGTTCGAGCTGCTCACCCGCGGCGAGTGGTCGGTCTGGCCCAACGAGCGCAAGGGCCGAGCCGACTACCCGTTGAACGTCGACGACGCCGACGCCGACCCGATCATGTTCAACGGCGTCGGCGGCGGCTCGGTCTTCTACGGCGCGCACTGGATGCGGCTGCTGCCCAGCGACTTCCGGGTGCGCAGCGTCGACGGCGTCTGCGACGACTGGCCCATCGGCTACGAGGACCTGGCGCCGTACTACGACGAGGTGGACCGCTTCATCGGCGTCGCCGGGCTCGGCGGCGACCCCGCCTACCCCGACTTCGACTACCCGCTGCCGCCGCACCCGATCGGCCCCGGCGGCGTCCAGATGGCCGAGGGCATGAACAAGCTCGGGTGGCACTGGTGGCCCGGCTCCAACGCCATCCCCTCCTCAGCCTTCAAGAACATGGGCCAGTGCGTCCGGTGGGGGCTGTGCGAGCGCGGCTGCCCGGTCGGCGCTAAGGCGTCCTTCGACCTCGCCTACTGGCCGCACGCCACTGCGGCCGGCGCCCAGCTGATCACCGGCGCGCGCGTCGCCCGGATCACCGTCGACCACCAGGGGCTCGCCGACGGAGCCGTCTGGATCGACGTACACGGCACCGAGCATCGGATCGAGGCCAACGCCGTCGTCCTCGCCGGCAACGGGATCGGTACGCCGCGCATCCTGCTGATGTCCGACGACCAGCACTCCGAGGGGCTCGCCAACTCCAGCGGACTGGTCGGCAAGAACCTCATGCTGCACCCGGTCAACAGCGTGCTGGGCACCTTCGAGGAGGAGCTCGCCGCGTGGTACGGCCCCGCGGGTCAGCTGATCTACTCGATGGAGTTCGCCGACACCGACACCTCTCGCGGGTTCCTGCGCGGCGCCAAGTGGGCGCTGATGCCACCGCTCGGCGTCCTGCACGTGCTCGACCACCTCTCGGAGCATTCGTTCGCCCAGCGCTGGGGTGCCGAGCTGCACGAGCTCGCGGCGTACACCGGCCGGTCGATGATCTGGTCCGGGGTGATCGACGACCTCCCGCACGAGTCGAACGCCGTCGTGCTCGATCCGGTGGCCACCGACAGCAGCGGCCTGCCGGGCGTGAAGCTGAACTACCGCCGTGACGACAACGCCGACCGGATGGTCGACTTCATGAACGCGAGGATGGTCGAGGCCCACGAGGCCGCCGGGGCGACCCGCACCCACATCGCACCCCTCACCGAGTCGGGCCACCTGCTCGGCACCGCCCGGATGGGCACCGATCCACGTACGTCCGTCGTCGACCGGTTCGGCCGGTCGCACGACGTACCCAACCTCTTCATCGTCGACGGGAGCGTCATGGTCACCGGAGGCTCGGTCAACCCGACCGCCACGATCGCGGCCATGTCGCTGCGCACCTCGATCCACATCGCGGAGACCGCGCGTGACCAGCGGGTGCCGGCATGATCGGCATGGCGTTGTCCCAGGACCAGCTCGACCGGGTCCGCGCGGTCGCGGCGGTGCTCCTGCCGGGATCCTCGACGTCCGCGCCCGCCACCGCACTGCCGGACTTCGACGAGCAGCTGCAGCACGCCGCTCTCGCCCTGGAGGGCGAGGGCCGGACCCTGGCCGAGGCGATCGGCTCGCTTCCCACGGATCCATCGTGGGAGAGCCTGTCGGCGTACGCCGAGGCCGATCCGTCGTCGTTCGAGCAGGTCGCTCTGCTCGCCGTCGGCGCCTACTTCATGTCGCCGCACGTGCTTGCGTCGCTGGGCCTGCCGACCGGAGATCGGCGGCCGGCGGATCGGGAACAGGTCGTCGACGAGCTGAGCACGGGGATCCTCGACGCCGTCTACGAGCGCGGCTGCCCGGTGCGCACCCTTGAGGACGTCAACGCGAGGTCGTCTCGATGACCACCTCGAGTCCTGCCGTCCGCAAGGACGTCGTCATCGTCGGCGGCGGCCCCGCCGGGATGGCCGCGGCATGGCAGCTCCGCGACCGCGACATCGTGTTGCTGGAGCAGAACGACGTGCTCGGCGGCCGCACCAAGTCGCACTCGCGTGGTGACTACTGGCTCAACCTCGGCGCGCATCTCTTTCCCGCCGCGGGGGCCCACGTCCGGAACCTGATGGCCGACCTGGGCCTGGAGACCGTCGAGGTGCCCGGATCGAAGACGGCCGTCAGCTTCGAGGGCCCGCGCGGTCGCAAGGTGTACGACGCGCGCCGGATCGAGAGCTATCCGTTCACGCTTCCCCTCTCGGCGGCCGACCGGGCCCAGCTGGTCCGCGCCGGACTCACGGTGCGGCTCAAGGTCCGGTCCTATCTCGCTGCGTCGCGTCCGCAGCCCGGCGAGACCGCAGCGCAGCGCCGAGACCGGATGGCCCGCTTCGACGGCGACCGCACCTTCGAGGCGCTGCTCGGCCGGCTCCCGCCGTCGGTGGACGCGATCTTCCGCACGGCAACGCGCCGGGTTCCCGCTGAGATGGACGAACTCTCCGCGGCCGCGGGGATCTCGATCTTCGCGGGCAACTGGGCCGGCAGGGCCAGCGGATCGCCGGTCAATCTGATGGGCGGCTCGGGGCGGCTCGGGGAGGCCGTCCACGGGCGCCTCGGCGAGCGCGTCGTGCTCGGAGCGCAGGTCAGCTCCATCGAGCCGGACGGCGACGGCGCCGTCGTACGCCTCACCACCGCCGAAGGCCGCTCGACCATTGCGGCCCGGCACGTGATCGTGGCAACGCCGGCGCCGGTCGCCCGTTCGTTGGTGGCGGACCTGGCACCTGAGGTCGACAAGGCGCTGGGGTCGGTGGCGTACGAGCCGTTCGTCTCCATGGCCGTGCTCACCCGGGAGACCGGCCCGATGCCCTGGGACGACATCTACGCGATCCTGACCCCCGACCTGTCTTTCAACATGCTGTTCAACCACGCCAACCCGCTGCGCGGCACCTCGGCGCGCGCGAACGGCGGCAGCTTGATGTGCTACGCCGGTGCCCGGCTCGCCCGCGAGGTGATCGGCCTGCCTGACGCGGAGATCGAACGGCGGTTCCGGCAGGACCTCGGGCGCGTCTATCCGCAGCTCGCCGACCTCGTGACCGAGGCCGTCGTGCAGAAGTGGGAACACGGCAACTGGTTCCAGACGCCGGGCAGCGACCTCGACGCCCTGCTCCGCTATCGAGAGCAGCCGGCCAACGTCGTGCACTTCGCCGGCGACTACCTCGCCGCGGTCAGCGGCTCGGTCGAGGAGGCCACGACGGCCGGCGTCGAGACCGCGCATGCGGTCGCCGCGGCGCTCACACGATGTTGAGTTCGGGACGGCCCGCGCTCGTGCCGAACCGTCGTACGTCGAGCCCACCGACGTCGACGACAGGAGCGCACCCGAGGTAGAGGTCGCGCAGCACCTCGCCGACCGCCGGTCCCATGAGGAAGCCGTGGCCCGAGAAGCCGGTGGCGTACAGAAATCTGCCTACCTCCTCGGCCTCACCGATCAGAGCGTTGTGGTCAGGGGTGTTCTCGTAGAGCCCGGCCCAGCCACCGGCGATGCCGACCTCGCCGATCGCGGGCGCGCGGCGTTCGATCACCGCCCCGAGCCGCGGCAGCCAGTCATCGGAGCGCTGCAGCTTGAAGCCGGGGGTCTCGTCGGGATCGGACATCCCGAGCAGCAGGCCTCGGCCCTCGCCGTGGAAGTAGAAGCTGGTCTCGAAGTCGATCGTGAACGGCGTCGCCGGGTCCAGCCCCGCCATCGGTTCGGTGGTGAGGATCTGGCGTCGCACTGGAACGACGGGCAGGTCGACCCCCACCATCTCCCCGACGGCCCGAGACCACGGACCGGCCGCGCAGACGACGGTGTCGGTCGCGATCGTCCCGCGGTTCGTACGCACCCCCGTGATCGTCGTTCCATCGACGTCGATGCCGTCGACGAAGGTGCCGCGCAGCAACCGCGCCCCCACAGCGCGCGCGGCCGAGGCGTAGCCCAGCACGACCGACTCGGGCGTGCAGTGACCGTCGGTGGGCGAGTACGCCGCCGCGAGGAGTCCCTCGGTGGCGATCAGCGGCGAGAGCCGCTTGGCCTCGGCGACCTCGATCATCCGGCTCGGCACGCCGAGCTCGTTCTGGAGTGCGACGTTCGTCTCGAACGCCGCCACGTGCTCGGGCCGCTCGAGCAGGAAGAGATAGCCGACCTGGTGCAGGTCGATCTCCTGACCGAACTCTTCTCGGAACCGCTCGAAGGTGTGCAGACTGCGCAACCCGAGCTCGATGTTGACCGCGTCCGAGAACTGCGCACGCACCCCACCCGCCGCCCGAGACGTCGAGCCCGACCCGAACTCGTCCCGCTCGAGCAGCACCACGTCGCGCACTCCAGCCCGCGCGAGGTGGTACGCCGTGCTCAGCCCCACCACGCCACCGCCGATGACGACGACGGAGGCGTGGGACGGCAGGTCTGACGCGGGCAAAGGCACTCCTGGGCTACTCCATCTCGATCCGAGTCACAGTGACCTTCAGCACCGTGGACCTCGACTTGGTTCTGGCAGATTCCTCCTCCTGGTAGCTGACCACACCATCGGTCAGCTCGAAGAGGTTCGTCTTCGGCCCGGAGACGTCTCCAGTCACCCGGTAGTGCACGTAGTAGGTGCCCTCGAGGTCCGACGGGCCGTCGTACCCGACGTGGATGTTGTACGTGATCGTGCAACCCGCCAGACCGAAGCACTCCTTCTTATGCGTCTGCAACTCGATCGAGAAGTCTTCGACCTCGGGTGTCTCCCCGGCGCCTGCTTGCTCACCGATCGTGGTTCGGTACTGATTCCACGCGGTCTCGGTGAGCTTCTTCTTCTCGGGACAGTAGGCCTGCGTGAAGAGGACTTCGCTGCGGCTCATCCTGTTGAGCTGGACCTGGGTGTAGTCGTGGTGCTCCGCCATGTAGACAAGCGCCTCCACGCCCTCCTCGGCCTTGGTCCGACCGCAGACGACCGGCCCGTAGCCCGTTGACAAAGCGGTGCGGGGATGCGACGTCACCCAGTACATCCTCGAGATGTGGTCGCCGCTCAACAACCGCTTGTACTCCGCCCACCTCTGCCCGGCGGATGCGCTGCTCGCGTCGTACAGATGCGGCTTGGACGGCGTCGGCACCGGGATCGGTTCAGGCGTGTACAGCGGGGCCGGCTCGTCGCTCGGCGTGTACAGCGGGGTCGGCCAGGATCGCACGGGCGCTTCGGCCGACGTCGCGCCTGGCTCCCTATCGCGGGGGTCATCGAGCATGATCGGGAGGGCGACACGGGCAGCGGTCACGCCGAGCAGCGCCAGGCACCCGACCACGATGGCGACGATGCCTCCGGGGCGCTTGTGAAAGGGAGGCGTGCCCGGCTGGGTGGGCAGCTGCGTGGGCGGCTGGGGAACCGGTCGCCACACACCGTCTGCGTCGAGTCGGTGGCCGTTCACGACGTCGCCGGGCGTATAGGTGGGGCGAGTGGCCGGGGGCTCGTGCGCGCTCATGTCTTCCTGTCTAGCAACCTCGGCACGGGTGATGGCGTCCGAACTGTGCACACCGCGCGCGACGTCCGCCTCAGCGCGCACAGCTTTCTTGCCCACTCTCGTCCGTCGTCTGACTTGACGCTCTTGACGCTGGCAGACACACTGTTTCTTGACACACTTGACGGATGCTGCGGTACGAGAGAGCAGGACGGTCGATGAGGATCGCCGGGCGGGCCGAGGAGATCTCGGTCGACGAGTACGCCGATCAGGTGGCCCGGCAGGTCGCCGACCGGGTCCGTGCCGCACTGAGCACTCGTCTTGCCGCTGGCGACGCAGGCGAGGGGGACGACCAGGTCCCGGACCCGGCAGCGGTGGCCGAGTCGCTCAGCGACGTCATCATGCTGATGCCCCACGGCAGCACCAACGAACTGGCTCGGCTCCTGGCGCCGTTCTGGTCGGCGGTGAAGGTCCGGCAGGTGTTCGACGGTGCATCGCGCCAACTCCTGGCAGAGCGCCGTAAGAGCGGCACCCTGCTCGGACTCAAGACCAGCGACGGCGACATCGTCTACCCCGTCTTCCAGTTCCAGCAGCGCGAGGGCCGGGTCGAGGTGCGGCCCGGACTGGTGCCGATGCTGCGGGTGCTCCGCAGGTTCGACCCCTGGTCGGTCGCGGTCCTTCTGCACGCCCCGGCTCCGGAGCTGCGCGGTCGCACCCCGCTCAGCTGGGTCCGTGAGGGTCGCCCGGCCGCGCCGCTGATCGAGCTGGCCGAGGCCGTGGCGCGCGAGTGGTCGAGTGGAGCTGCGTGAGTGACCGACGGTCCGATCCGGCTCAGCAGTTCCCACCCGATCCCGCAGACCTGACTGGCTTCCCCTTCACGACGACGTTGCCGGACACCTGGTTCCGTGAGCACGCCGATCGCTCGGCCTCGGCCGGCCACGGCTGTTGGTGGTTCTCCGGCCACGACGAGGCCGACGAGCCCATTGGTCGCTTCGACCTGCCCGCACCGGACGGGACCTGCTACCTCGGCGAGACCGTCGGCGTGGCGGTTCGCGAACGCTGTGGCCGGTTTCTCGCCGCACACCTCCCCATCCCACAGACCCACCTGGAAGGCCGCGTCGTCTCTATGGTCCGGCTACCGGAACTCGCCGGTCGGGTAGCCGACCTGACCGATCCCCGCGCCGCGCTGTTCGGCGTCACCGGTGAGCTTGCCGCCGGCATCGACTACCTCCTCAGCTCCGCGTGGGCACGGGCGCTTCGTGCCGCGGGCCTCCGTGGGGGGATCCACTTTCTGCCACGGTTCACACCCGGCCACGAGCATGCCCTCGCCGTCTTCGGCAAGGGCGGCGACCGTGACTGGGGCATCGTCGGCGAGCCCGCTCCGTTGGTCGACGCGCTGGCCGCGATCGGCTACCAGCCGCACCGCGCCACCATCCCCTCGACCGCTGCAGTCGGTGTCGACGACTCGGTCGAGGCCGACGCGGCCCAATAGGCCGGGCCAGCTCCGCCGGCGCCGGCCACGCACTCCTCGATGCGCCCGGGACGAGAGCCACAGCGCGCCACCCTAGGGTGGGTGGCGTGAGCGATGCCGAGCGTGGTCCCGCGCAAGGCGGCACCCACAGGTGGCGGGACTGGTCGGTCGGCGCATTGATCGCGGCCAAGGCAGGCCGGTCGGTCAGCCTGGTGGTGCCGGCTCGCAACGAGGCCGCGACCGTGGGTGACGTCGTGAGCCGGGTGCACGACGCGCTCGTCGACACCGAGGCGCTGCTGGACGAGATCGTCGTCATCGACTCCGACTCCACGGACGCGACGTACGAGGTGGCCGAGAGCGCCGGGGCCACCGTGCACCGAGCCGCCGACATCCGTCCCGACCTCGGCACCGTCGCCGGCAAGGGCGAGGCGATGTGGAAGTCCATGTTCGTGACGCGGGGCGACTTCGTCGTGTTCATGGACGCGGACCTTCTCGACTGGGACACCCACTTCGTGCCGGGGCTGCTCGGACCGCTGCTGACCCAGAGCGACGTACAGCTGGTCAAGGGGTTCTACGAGCGCCCGATGGGTTCGGGCGACGCGGCGGTGCCCTTCGAGGGCGGGCGGGTCACCGAACTCGTGGCGCGGCCCCTGATCAAGCTGCTGTTCCCCGAGCTGTCATGGCTCCATCAGCCTTTGGCTGGTGAGTGGGCGGTGCGGCGCGAGCTGTTCGAGTCGCTGAGCGTGCCGACCGGGTACGCCGTCGAGCTGGCCGCGCTGATCGACACCGCACGCGGGCATGGTGTCGATGCCATCGCCCAGGTCGACCTCGGCTCCCGCAGCCACCGCCACCAGTCGCTGCGCGACCTCAGTGGCATGGCCGGACAGATCATGGCCGCGGCCCTGGAGCGGGCCGGACTGGAGACTCAGGCGCGCGAGGTCGAACGGCCAGCGGTGCAGGAGGTCAGATGACGTTGCGCCTGGGCCGTCACTCCTTCACCGACGAGCGCTCGCTCATGATGGCCATCGTCAACCGCACACCCGACTCGTTCTTCGACAAGGGCGCCACCTGGGACGAGGACAAGGCGGTCGCCAGGGTGGCGGAGGTCGTCGCCCAAGGGGCGGAGATTGTGGACATCGGCGGCATCAAGGCCGCGCCGGGCGTCGAGATCACCGAGGCGGAGGAGAAGGCTCGCGTCGTCGACTTCGTTGCGCATGTACGCGCGACCCACCCGACGCTCGCGATCTCGGTCGACACCTGGCGCGCGTCCGTGGGTGATGCCGTCTGCGCGGCCGGTGCCGACATCCTCAACGATGCCTGGGGCGGGGCGGACCCCGAGCTGGTCGACGTAGCAGCGGCTCACGACGCAGCGATCGTGTGCACCCACACCGGCGGCGTGACTCCACGGACCCGCCCCTACCGCATCGAGTACGACGACGTCGTCCGCTCCGCCATCACCGACACGGTCGCGTACGCCGAGCGAGCGGTGGCCGCGGGCGTGCGTCCGGATTCCGTCGTCATCGACCCGGCCCATGACTTCGGCAAGAACACCTTCCACTCCCTCGAGATCACCCGGCGCCTCGGCGAGATGGTCGACACGGGCTGGCCCGTCCTCGTGTCCCTGTCCAACAAGGACTTCGTGGGCGAGACCCTCGACCTTCCGGTCGGGGAGCGGCTGGTCGGGACTCTCGCCGCCACTGCCGTCTGCGCGCTGGCCGGCGCCCGCATCTACCGCGTGCACCAAGTGCCCGAGACCCGACAGACCGTCGACATGGCCCGCGCGTTCGCGGCGACGCGATGACGAGGGTCGCGCTCGTGCCAGGCGTCCTGGCCATCCTGCCCGCGTACGCCAGCATCGAGGACCCCGTCGCCGAGCTTCGCGCCGCCTGCCTCGACGCCGTCTCGTGGCTGGGCCGCGAGGTCACCGTGCTCGCCGACGACCAAGGCACCCGCATCGCCGCACACCTCCTCGACGTGACCGACCAAGCGCACGACGAACCGTCGTACCTCGTCGTCGCGAACGGTTCCGCCACTCGCACCGAGAAGGCTCCCGGACACTTCGACGCCCGCGCCGAAGCCTTCGACCGCGAGCTCGGCCACTCCCTGCGCGCCGGGCGACCCGACGTGGACGCCGTTCTGGCCGACGAGCTGTGGGCCAGCGTCGGCGCGCTGTCCGCCATGCGCGAGCTGTCACCGCTCGGTCCCGCGCAGGTCGACTACGACGCCGCCCCGTTCGGCGTGCAGTACTGGGTCATGCGCTGGACCGGGACGCAATAAGGCGGGGCCACCGGGCTGGTCCGCCACCTCCAGTTCACCGATGAACTCGGTTCGCCGGGATCTCCAGGGCTTGAACGGCGTACAACCGGCTCGTGGGTGCAGGTAGATCGTCCGTCAGGAAGCCCCGTAGGAGTGGGTACCGCGGAAGGCCGATCGAGGTACCGGCTTTTCATCGGGTGCGAGATTCTCGTCGGCGCCGTCAGGCTCGACGGACAGGCAGTTGGCGTCGAACGGTTCCCGTGGAACGGTCTCACCGCAGGACGGGATCGGAGACTGCCGCCCGGCGTCAGCGTCAGCGATGCCACTCAGCGCTCCCACGCATAGAGCCGCTAGGGCCGTTCCTACGACGGCACCCACAAGCGACGATTTTCCCATTGCGTTACCTCTCGTCTGGCGACTCAAGTGGCCTGCTGACCATGTCTGGCGTGATCAGCTTGATCCTTTGAACGACCTGCCGATTGGCATCGAGGCCGACGAGCGCAGTGACGTTCTCAACCGGATCTCGAATCACGGTGAAGAATCTTCGACCCAGGCGATCCATTCGGCCGCCATAGCTGAGGGCCTCGGTTTGGACTTCTGAGTCGGCGCCCGGACTCTCTGCGACGATCATGGCGATCCGCGCGGTTGTTATGCCGTAGATGTAGTAGCTGCCGCGGCCTGGTTTCAGGCCCCCACCGAATCCGATCTCGGTGATTTCCGGGACGCCGAAACCGCAGCCCGCCTCGACCTCCGCGTCGTTCACGATGAGTGCGAGGCACTGTTCGCCTCCAACTTCTTGGAACTCAAGACGCCACGCGTCGCCCGACGGACTGTCGCCGGCCTTCAGTACGACAGCGCGAGCTGCATCGATATCGTCGTCGGATCGATCGACCATCACGGCCACTCCCACCATTGTTGTTGCTACAGCTACGGCTACTACTAGAGGTCCCGCGAACCGCTGCGACGATCTTGAACACTTATCACCTAGGAAGCGCACGGGGTTCTGAGTCCCAATATCGCGAAGCTTTCACGGGCTAACCGATAATGCTGAATGGACAGTAGATATCGAGCCCCTCCGAATACTTCGTCGTCGTCGCCTCACCTCCGTGCCAACCGGTGTGAACTGCCTTCGTGCGGTACCAGTTGGTCGAGTACTGCGGGCAGGTCGTGCTGTCGTAAACCCGGTGGAGGTGCCCGTCCTTCTTGCTCGGGTTGAGGTCGGGGATACGGCGGACCACCAACCGCCCGGCCACCTGTTCGGCTGCCTTGCGTGAGGTGAACGCGGTGAAGGGAATCTCGGCGCCTCGGCGCGTGAGACCCAGGTCTGGGTCTGCTCGTCGAACACGGCGTCGGTGTACTCGATCGGTGTCCAGGCGTCGTCACCGATGGTGGCGATCGTGGCCTTGACCTTGGGGTTCATCCGCACGGTGACCGACACGTCGGCGCCACCGCGGATCGCGGCACCGACCGTGGCGGTGCCGTAGAATGCGGAGTCGCCACGCACCAGCGGCTTGGCCGCGTCGTGGGCCGGTGACAACGAGGTCAGGGTCTTCAACGCGTCGGCGACCAGCCGCTTGGCACCTCGTGGCGAACCGCACGATCCCTTGCGGAGTCGTTGGGCCACCACCACCGGCGCGCTGTCCTTCGTGGATACGGTGGCCAGCAGCGCGTTGAGGCCCCGGACCCCGGAGTAGCCGTATCCCGACCCCTGCTTGGCATAGCCATGGACCTCGATGATGGTGTCGTCGATGTCGACCATCACCCGCTCGTGGGACCCGTGTGGGGCGGGGACCAGTGGTGCCTGGTCGGCCAGCCCGGTCAGGAACCGGGAGGCGACCGCGTCGAGCTGGCGGACGTGGCCGAAGGTGAACGTGCGCAGGAACGACCCCAGTGTCGAGGGTGCGTAGGCGTTGGCGAAGACCCGGCCCATCCCGCCGTGACGCAACAGCGCCATGTCATCGATGGAGTCCGCCCCCGCGACCATCCCCGCGACCAGGGAGGCCACCTTCAGCCCCGCGTTCGCGCCCTTGTCGGTCGGCACCGTGAGGTGCCGGTCAGCGAGCTCGTGGAGTCCGGCGGACCTGGCCAACGCGAGGACCGGGACCAACCCGGACGACGACACGAGATTCGGATCATCGAACACCGCCGAGGTCGCTCGAGGCGTGTGGCACAGTTGCATCTACGAGATGCCCTTCGTGATGGTGGAAATCGGTCCCTAGACAAGACAAATTTTCCCAGCACGTAAGGGCATTCTCACTTCACGACGCGCTAACCGACCAACCTCATCGGTGGATCGAGGCTTAGCCAGGGCCCTTCACCAGGGTGGTCACCTTTGGCCGACCGAGCGGTGCCACGTATGTGACGCGGCCTGAACGGAATCCACGGCACTCCGGATAACACCCGTTCATCACGCGGACCGACGGATCAGTGGGTGGCGAGAAGCCGGATGCGTGAGCCCACTATGCCTCCAGGCCGTTCCTAGTGACGAGGTCCCCTTCGAAGAAGGGCCGCAGGTCCGCGGTGCCGATCGGCATCACCCCCGGCGTGACCGGGTCTCGCAGCCACTTCCACATGATGCGGCCATCGATGGGATTGTTCACCACGGACCGGCCCTCCGCGTTGAGGAAGTAGCTCGTCGAGCGGGCGTCGGCGTAGAGCTTCGTGGGCTCGAGCCGATCGATCTCGCGGTTGTAGCGATCGAAGGCCTCGTGGGTCACCTCGACCGACGAATGTCCGCGCTCGATGAGGCCGGCGATCGAACCGACCGCGAAGCGCGTCGTCATCTCCTCCATGTCGATCACGGTCATGCCTCCGACCGGATTCGAGTTCGGCCCGTAGATGAGAAAGAGGTTGGGGAAGTCCGGCAGCATCGTGCCGAGATAGGCACGTGCGCCGTCACGCTTCCACGCCGACTCGAGAGTGGAGCCGTGGCGCCCCGTGATCGTCATCGGCCACAGGTAGTCGTCGGTCCGGAATCCGGTCGCGAAGACGATCACGTCCAGATCGACCGTCTCCGCGGTGGTCTCGATCCCAGCCTCGGTGATGCGCTCGATCGAGTCGCTGACCAAGGTCATGTCGTCGCGCAAGAGCACGTCGAAGATGCTGTAGTCCCGGTCGATCAGAACCGGCCGCGCTGCCAGCGGAGGCGCGTCCGGAGTCATCGCGGCCAGCAGATCTGGACGGGAAGCGAGCTTTCCTTGCATGAATTCGAGCCGCTGCTCACGGATCGCCTTGTTGAGCGGGCTCCTGGTGTGCGGGTCGACGAAGTCCGGGTCGATCTTCCAGATCTTGCCAATGCTCTCCGACCCGTACAGCCAGCCGGCACGGAAGCGTGAGAAGTTCGTGTAGTACGGCAGGTTCCGCTCCAGCCACAGCACCTCTGGCGGGTACGGACTCAGGTACCCCTCGATCTCGAAGCACCAGTTCGGCGTGCGCTGGAACAGATAGGTGTGGGCGGCCGTCTTCACGATCTCGGGGACCGTCTGATACCCGGTGCAACCGGAACCGACGACCCCGACGCGCTTGCCGGCGAGGTCGAGATCCGCCGGCCATCGTGCCGTGTGAGTCGCAACGCCTCCGAAGTCGTCGACACCCTCGAACGCCGGGATACTCGGCCGCGAAAACGTCCCCGTCCCGCAGATGACCGCGTTCGCGCGCAGCTCGCGGCTCCCCGACGGGCCGTCGAGATGCGCGATCCAATGCTGGGTCCGCTCATCCCAGGTCAGCGACCGCAGTTCGGTCTCGAAGTCGATCTGGTCGCGGATGTCGAAATGGTCGGCGACCCAGTTGAAGTACTTCTCGTTGTCGCCCTGGGCGCAGAACGGGTTGGGGAAGGGGTAATCGACGCCGAAGATGTGTGAGTACATCCGACTCGGGGTGTCGACGCGCGCGCCCGGGTAGCGATTCTCGAACCACGTACCGCCGACTTCCGCGTTCCTCTCCACCACCCGGAACGGGATCCCCAGCCGTCGAAGGTGCACGGCCGCGTTCAACCCACCCATCCCGGCCC